>Ga0272442_10001316_pt1 | contig 37962 bp, 36 predicted proteins | sample SSMForm2O_FD_200262 | JGI IMG/M metagenome (GOLD analysis project Ga0272442, IMG submission 200262) | Marine sediment archaeal communities from Little Sippewissett salt marsh, Falmouth, MA, United States - SSM-Form-2O | ecosystem: Environmental > Aquatic > Marine > Wetlands > Sediment ... | reverse complement strand
GCCGGAGTGGCCTTGATTGCCCATCTGCGTGGCCACACCGGCCCGCTGGGCGGCCAGACGCAGTTGTCGCGCTTCATACACCGTACGCGTCAGCGGTTTCTGTGTGTACGTGGCAAGTCCCATGGACAGGGCCGTCATGGTCACCGGGGCGTGCATATGATCGGGCGTGGACACGGTAATGCCGTCAATGTTCCTGGCCTCTTTGTCCAACATCTTTCGCCAGTCCGTGTAAAACCTGGCATTGGGGAACTGTTGGCGCGTGCGGGCGGCCCGATTTTGATCAACGTCACATAGGGCCACCACGATCTGCTCTTTCGAGGTCTCACGTATGTCGCCGGCGCCTTTGCCTCCCGCCCCTACGGCGGCCAGACGGACCTTATCGCCCGATGCAGCGCGCACAAGGGGGGGGACTACGATTGATTGAGACGCCACTCCGGCCCCCAATGCCGTAGCGGCTGTCTTGAGAAACTCACGACGTGATTGACGCTTCTGTTCATATTTCAAAACCATATATTATCTCCTTTCAAGTCTATACCCTGTTTCCTCAAGCATCCAAGTAACGGTCGCTGCCCATCTGCCGACACACAGGCAATTCCGTATGCGGAATAAAAATCCCCTACTACTATAGCATCTGGTTCTCACAATCGCAACCCACAAAACGGTCCGCCATGCGATCGCACGGAAGTGCTCATGTGCGATCTATGCTTGCCAAGCCCACTCGGAAGGAGTATCCTCATGCTCAAACCGAAATTAGGATTGGAGTCATATATGAAACGAAAGACATCACGCCGTCAATTTCTGAAAACCGCTTCAATTGGAGCGGCAATGGCCAGCTTATCAATCGTTGGCTGCGCCCAGACGGGGATTAACGTCGCCGGGGACGGTTCCAGAAAGAAAACCAAGCATCCTAACATTCTGTGGATTGTAGGAGAGAACCTGAAGCTCGATCTGGGCTGTTATGGCGCCAAGAACGTCCACACTCCTAATCTGGACGCCCTCGCGGCAAACGGCATGCGCTACACGCACGCTTTTTCTACGTCACCCGTATGCGCGCCCAGCCGGAGCGCATTCTTTGTGGGCATGTACCAGACGACATCCGACACCCATAACATGCGTTCTCACCGAAACGACGACTATCGCCTTCCCGAAGGCGTCCGGCCGATTACGCATCGGCTGAAGGATGTGGGGTATTTCACCGCCAATATCAAAACGATCGGCGAAGAAGTCGTCGGTTCAGGTAAGCTCGACCTCAATTTTGTCAATGAAGGCAAACTTTATGACAACGATCAATGGGAAGATTTAAAGACGCATCAGCCCTTCTTTGCCCAGGTCAATACACTTGAAGCGGAGTACGATATTTATGACCGCCAGACCTGGCGGCAGCCGCGTGTAGAGTGGAAAGGAGAGCGCACCCACGAGAAGATCGCCACACCAGAAAGTGTTACACCTCCACCATACTATCCCGATCATCCGATTGTGCGGGCCGAATGGGCGCGTTATTTGAATTCCATCTCCGGGATGGATAAGACGATTGGCCGAATCCTGGGGCAACTGAAGGCGGATGGCCTGGCGGATAACACCATTGTTATCTTTTTCGGGGACAACGGACGAATCGAGCCTCGAGGGATCCACTGGTGCTATGACACGGGCATCCATGTCCCGCTAATTGTGCACATACCCAAAAATATCGCCAAGCCTGAGAACTATCGGCCGGGAACCGTAAGCGAGGAAGTGATCAGTCTGATCGACATCACACCCACCGCGTTAAGTTTCGCCGGCATTGAGCGTCCCAAAGGTATGGACGGCCGGATTTTCCTGGGGGACCGGCTGACGCCGGAGCGCGAATATGCCTTCTCGGCTCGAGATCGAATCGATGAGACGGTCAACAGAATCCGGAGTGTCCGCGGAAAGCGATATCACTACATTCGCAATTACTACCCGGATCGCCATTTCACCTCGCTGAATCGCTATAAAGAGAAGTGCTTTCCGATCAAACCCTTGATGCGCAAATTGATGGCGGAAGGGAAGTTAACCGGGCCGGCCGCGGAATTGATGTCGCCAACGGTTGCACCGGAACAGCTTTTTGATACCGTTAATGACCCTCATGAGATACATAATCTGGTCAACTCGGAAGAACCCGAACATCGGGAGGCGCTCATTCGTATGCGAGCGGCGCTCTCTGTTTGGCTCGTTGAGACTCAGGACCAGGGTGTTTTCCCGGAGCCGCGGGAGGTGGTGGAGCCTTTTGAGAAGGAAATGCACGACTGGTTCGGCACGCCCGACTGGTACAAGAAATAGCTCATAACGGCTATTCACGACAGTTCAGTTTAGGACAAATTCCGCTTGTTGTTTATTTTCCTTATCGCTATTTCCTGGAAAAACTCAAATCAATTCCCTGTCCAGAAAATATTCCTTAGCCGGATTTCATTTGGTGTGGTTTTTTGGCGACAAGCCCGGAACCTTTAGGGTCGATCCCGGAGCCTGGCTTATTCTTTTTCAGACTGTCAAACACCGAGTGTTATGATTTTTTCCGCCGCTTGTCGTATGTTTTCCTGGCTCTCGAGCTGGCCGGACAATAGCAAATCCCTCGCCCGTTCGACAAGTTGATCGTCTCCTTCCGGTTGCTGAAGTGCCTTTTCGATGAGAAAAGCATAGTTGACCTGTACGGAGACATCCGCATCGTTATTCGGAACAGCCCCCGCCGTATTTTGTTGTCCGGGGGATGCGCCTGGCTCAAGTGGAAATTGATTTGTATCTATTTTTCCTATCATTCTCTTACAGTGTCTTTAAAAGTTCCTAAACTGTGATTCTTTTCGTATATTTTCGAAAATACTTTAGCATTTTTTGACGAATTATGACTTTCTTCTAAAGTTCAACCCTTTTTCGGACGATTTAATCAGGTTATTAGTGTCCTTCACACAGAAGCGCTCGTTCTCCAAATATCAGCTACAATGTCTCAGCCACTTCAAAACTGACAAACTTGATAAACTCCAGTGGACTCACGGTGGCCAATTGTTCATGCAAAGGTGCACGACCCGATCCCTTCCTGGCTGTGTAATAACTCTTAATGCGTTTTTGAGTGGTTTTATCGGTACTATCCCAAACCTGCTCCAGAGCCCATATCAGTTGTCCATCTGTGAGATCCAGAAGCTTCAGGCGCAATCCAATGACCATATGAGGATAAGGTCGGAATTCAGTGATCGTCCCAAGTAACAATCCATCGCACTTTAACGTTTCCTGGATTGTCAGTATCTGATTAAGACTTAATGCGGAGTCTCCTTCCAACCGCAGGCTTCGCCACGAAGGTTCATTTCTACGAACGACCGTCAAACCGAAAACCTGCTTCTTTTGCAAAGCCTGAAAGAGCGTCTCTGTTATGTCGGTAGAAATTTTGGTGTAACTCGATTCGTTTTCCAGTTCAATGATAACGGCTCTTCCAATGGAACTGGGTTTTTTGTGCGGATTCAAGTAGTAGTAATTCGATTCAGGCGTTGTATTGCGAGGAGTATCGCAGCCGGAGGTAAAGACTGCCAGCAAGAACAATATCGTGCCCCACAACAATCGGTGGTTCAAGACTCTCCCGTTTTGCCCCAAGCATAGAGGCGCGTCAAATAAACAACAAGCCGTCATAGACGATGATATCATTTCCAGATGACTCATTCTATTCACCAAAACTTATGGCCTTCCGTGATTAAGGCTGACCGGGATGACCGAGCGAAGCCATACCTGAGCCGACGCGTCCATTGTTTGCTGATTCCACGGCCACTTGACCACCAAGCAGTTTAAGGATCTTAAACAGCGCCTCCAGTTGAGCGGTCTGAGCGTCGCGCATTTCGTCTCGAAAGCCAAGGATGTTGCTCTTCCAGCTATTCAGTTCAATGCGCATTTCAATTAAAAGTTCATTGGCTTCGTTTAATTCCTTTTGCGCCTGTGTGAGCCGAGTTTCAAGCTCAACAATCTGGTCGTTGAGCTGCTGGTTCTTGGCCATAATATTCTGATTCTGTTGTCGCAACGCAGCCGCATCTTCAGAGAGCTTGGCATACCGTTCCGATAATTCGATCGCCGACTCTACCGCAGAGGGGTTTTGCGAGTTCGATTCCTGGAACCTTTTTGCGACGGCATCACTCTGCTGCATTTCCAGAAGGTGAGGTGCTACAGGAGACTGAACGGGCTTTTCCTGAGATATGCAGCCTGAAAACAGAGGTGTCGCCATCAACAATACTGTTAGAGTGATCTTCCTGTTTCTTCGCATTCTAATGGCCTCCATTCGTTCCATCGCGTCAGATTTCACAACCGCGCGATGTTGTTTTTGTACTATCATTGGGCCTTCTTGGCGTTCGTATATTCACATCTCAAACCTATTTTCATACCGCAAGCACAGGTCACCTCTACAACAGCATACTCCGGATGATCTTCCAGGATACACACCTGTGTCGGAGCCGAAACGGTATTTTTCTGTGGTGACTCATCTCTGTCCTTTTCAGTCCGTCCCACATCAAGATGGTATTGGCCATCGAGGATAATATCCTCACTTCTAAGAATCCGTTCTGACGTTCCTGCCATTTATTCTCTCACTTTCTTAACGGATGACTTACTGGTGATGAAGGATGATCGTTAAGCACAGTAGTCGATGGTGCCGTTATCCCGGTTGCCTTCGTTCTCAATCCGTTCATCAGGTTGAGTCTCTCTGTCTTCAGTGAATTCGTCTTCTTCCTGGCGGAGCTGCTGTCGGCGCTTTCCACCTTCACGCCGTCTTGTAGGAGTAAGTCCTGTAATGTTCTGTAAACCTTTGACGGGTTTGATTAAATTAGAATCATAATCTGCCATCTTTCCACTGTCCTAATTGTACCGACAAGTTGAACAAGGCACTCGCATGAAGTTGACTAACACGCGATTCAGTAATTTGCAGAATATCAGCGGTCTGTTTCATCGTGAGCTGCTGCTGGTAATAAAGCAGAATAACCTGCCGCTGTTTGTCATTCAGATGCTCTATGGCCTCGGACAATTTTTCTATAAGCTCCGTCCGCTCAATTTTCTCATCGGGAAGACTTGTTTGGTCCGCCACAAGGATATGCCCCAGTGCGGGTGAATCGTCCCCGAAACCGTCGAGAGATACGAAACGTTGCGCCCGAGCGTTTTCGTATGTTTGATTAAGCTCATCAACCGTCACTCCGAGTCTTTCGGCCAACTCGGCATCACCGGGCACGGAGCCCGTCTCCTGCATAATCTTCTGGCTGAGCTGTTGGGCATCACGAATCCGCTTGTTCACGTTTGCAGGAATGAAGGACCAGTCTCTCAACTCATCGAGAATAGCTCCCTTAATCCTGATATAAGCGTAGGTTTGAAACTCCACTTGATGAGACGGATCGAAATCACGAGCGGCTCTCACGAGCCCGACCGTTCCCGCTGAGACCATGTCTTCAAACGACAGCGGAGGGCGCAGATATGTGACTACCTGCCCGGCTATGCGATGCACCATCGGTAAAAGTTTCGTGATTAATTCGTTCTCAAGATCGCCCTGAAAAGACGTTTTTTGTCCTGAGTAAGCGCGCATGGCGGCACTGCTCAGATGCTTTCGATTCTCTTGAGGCCGTCGATCTTTACAAATATTATCCGTCCGTACTGCCACGACGCCTGTCCTTGTCCTCGACGTTACGATTCACTGCAAATGGGGAACGTTTCTTCTGACTCATCTGGCTCTCGATCATCGCACGAATTAAAATGGCATTGATCGCTTTCACCGCCCAGCCCCCAATGACATAGGTAATGATCGCTCCGATCAGCGCTCTCTTACAGCAGATACACAACGAATGCCCGGTCATCCAGCCAATAATACTCAAAGCAAAAAAACACAATACCGCAATGTTTATCGCAACGGAACGATCATGTAACAGCATAAAAACCTCGTATCTCGTATTGCGTCATTTTAAACGACCTATCATTTCGTCACCGTGACAAGCTCTTGCTCCCTTACCTCCGTCGATTCGGACCGTTGAACGGATATCGTTTTTAACGGTTGAACCTCCGTTCCAAGGATAATTTCGTCATAGGCAAGAACCGGTAGTAAGGAGACCGTCCGTGACAACATGGCCGCGAGCGGCAAGCGCAATCTTGCATCACACAACAAAACCACCTTGTCATTTCCCTCATCCATCGCCGCTTTCCAGACTTGTGCCGTTCTTTTACTGATATCCATCGCCTCTTCAGTAGGCAAAGCGAGACTTACCCCATCCGCCTCCTGTTGCAAGGTTGAGGTCATTTGGTGCTCAAGCGTGGGATCGAGCGTAATGGCCACAATCACCCCCTCATCGTTCTTATACAGTTCAGTAATTGTTCTTGCCAGGCGTTTACGAACCATTTCTGTCAACACGGTCGCATTTTGGGTTTTTGAAGCATGTTCCCCAAGCGATTCGAGAATGGCCGTCAATTCGCGTATAGGTATGCCATCCCTCAGAAGGTTCTTCAGCACGCGTTGAAGCAGCCCGATAGAGATTTCGCGATCGGGTCCCACCACTTCTCCGACCAGGGACGGTTGGTTCTTGCGCAGCCGATCCACGAGAAGCTGCACATCTTCTCGGGTCAAGAGATCATCCATATGTTTTCGAAGTGTCTCAGATAAATGTGTAATAAAAACCGACTCAGGATCGATCACGGTATATCCGTTCAGTTCGGCCTTTTCTCTGTTCGCTTGGGTGATCCACAACGCCGGCAACCCATAAACAGGTTCCGTTGTCGCGAGGCCCTCGACCTTTGTCTGCACCGTTCCCGGATCCATCGCAAGAAACATGTCGGGCTCCAATCGGCCCTTCGCGATCGGTAATTCTGCGATTCTAATCTCGTAAGCCGTCGGATTGAGGTTAATATTATCCCGCAGCCTCACCAGAGGAATGATGATGCCAAGCTGCTGAGCAAATTTTCGCCGCAACGCACCAATACGCTCGAACACCCCACTGTTTTTCTGGGGATCCACCATACCAATGAGTCGCACGCCGACGTGGACGGAAATCCGGTCCACATCCAGCAATTCTTCGACCGGCTCTTTTTCGGCTTTGGGTCGCGGCGCTGCACTGCGTTTTTGCTTGAGATCCTTTTCAGAACGAGCCACAATGCGCCCGAGTAGGGCCGAACAGGCACCCAATAAAAGAAAAGGAATTTTCGGTAAGCCGGGCACAATGGCCATGGATGCGATGATAAAAGAAGCCATCGTCAGCGGCTGGCTGGTTTTCAAAAACTGTTTGGATAAATCCTGTCCGACGCTGTAACGTGACGATATCTTCGTGACTAAGAATCCGGAACTCACGGCAATAATGACCGACGGGATCTGGCTGACCAATCCGTCCCCAATGGACAGAATCGAATAGGTCCTCACGGCGCCGGATATATTCATACCGCGCGAATACCCCATGGCAATGCCGCCGATGATGTTCACCGCGGTGATGATTAGCCCGGCCTTGGCATCGCCGCGAATGAATTTACTGGCGCCGTCCATCGCGCCATAGAACTCACTTTCTTTGACGATCTTCGCCCTGCGTTCATTGGCCTGAACTTCCGTAATGATGCCGGCATTGAGGTCTGCATCGATGGCCATTTGCTTTCCGGGCATGGCGTCCAGGGTGAAACGAGCGGACACTTCGCTGATTCGCTCGGCCCCTTTCGTAATGACGATAAACTGGATGACGACAAGGATTAAGAAAATGACCACCCCGACGACAAAGCTGCCGCCGGCGACGAAGTCCCCAAAGGTCTCGATAATCTTGCCCGCATTACCCTGCAGAAGAATTAATCGGGTCGAGGCCACATTTAATGAAAGACGAAATAGAGTGACGAACAGCAGCAGTGAAGGAAAGGTCGATAATTCAAGCGCCTCCTTTGAGGATAAAGTCACAATTAAAACAGCAATAGCCAGCGATATACTGCAAGCCAGCAGAATATCCAACAGGGGTGTCGGAAGGCGGACCAGAAGAGTGGCAAGGACCGTGAACATACCCATCACCAATATGACGTTACTGTACGACGCCAGAGGCGTACCGAGCGGATGGTGTGCCGACGGTCCCGTTAAAGTTGATTGTGCACGTCCTGTCATCGCCATGCCTTCTTAATCTGCTGTGTCGTTTATATCTTCGGAAGAATCCCCGAGGCCGAGAATCTGTTTGATTTTAACCGCGAACTGACCTTCCACCACGACGACGCTCCCGGTGGCAAACTTTGCGTCTTTGAGATAAAGATCGATCGGCTCATCGATGGATTTATCGAGTTTGAATATCGAGCCGGGTCCAAGTCGCAAGAGTTTCTGAACGGGCATCTCCGTATGGCCGATGGTAACCGTAACGGGAACCTTCATGTCCAGCAGGATATCGATACTTCCACCGGCGCTCACCACGTCGGTCTCCACGGCTTCCGACAGTCCGACAGACTGGGCATGTATTTTATTCTCGTTGGGCGGGGACTCTTCCTGCTGACTCGGTGCGTCTTGCACGGCTTGAGTTGCTTCTTCCATCTCGGTGTTTCCTTAAGGTTACAGATGTTCCTATTCGAATGTATATCTTATGACGCCTCTTCAGATGTTGTTGAGGCGATGGTAACCGCGTACTTGCCGGCTGACTTTGCCAGCCAGCCATGAAAAACGGTTCGGCCGTCAATCCTCAGATCTACAGGTTCATGAACGTTCTTATCCAGGACCAGAACGTCATTCACCTGAAGAGTCGCCACTTCTTCAAACGTCAGCTCCGTCGATACCAATTGAGCAGCGATCACGACCGGCATATCCTGCAAATGCTTGAGAATCGCTTTCGAGATCTCCTCGGGAGAGAAGGCGTCGAAGGCCTGGCTGGCTTTACCAACGACAGCGTTCAACTCCTCACAGAGGATCAAAAGAGAGACGCTCGAACCTTCCTCTGAATCCTTTTTCTTCACGTCAAACGCAATTTTACAGAGTTCTTCCGTGTCGCGCCTCTTCAAAGGCCGTTCGTTTTTAAGAAGAGGCCCCGTGGGGTGGACATCGATGTTTGTATGCGTCGCGCAAAATGCTTCAACCAAAGCGGACGTCAAATCCAGCAAGAGAGATTCTTCCAAATGCGATAAAGTCACATTAGACTCGCTTTCGGACTCAGAATCGCCCAGTAATTGTCTTGCCCAAACAACCGCTGTTTGCTCCGGTAGATCTATCCATCCACATGGCGGCTTATGATCCCTCGCGAAGGGCAGGATGTAATTCTCAGATTCGCTTTCAGATTTTTGTTTAAGGAACTCACTGGTAAAATAAAAACTGATCGACGTGATGGCGATATCAAACCGGCTGCTACAAAAGCTCGAGAATCTTTCAGTCATCGCTGTCGCTAATCTTTTTGTAAAATCTTCGAGCTTGACGCGTTGATCGCGGCTAAAGCATGTAGGCTCGCGCCAATTATATTCTATCGCCTCTTTGGGATCAGCTTCCTCCTCCGACTGAGAACCGATCACGCTCAGGAGATGCTGTATCCTTTCTTTACTCAAATTGTTGGTGGCATGACCACTCATTGGACGGGAAATTCCTTGATTAAAACATGTTCGATGAGAGGTTTGGAATCAGGAAACAGAATTTCGTTAAAAGCTTCACATACGCGTGACTGAATGCTTCGAAGGTTTTTGTCGCCTCGGATATCATTGAGGCCCAGGCTCGATAGATAAACCGTCAGCCAGTTTATCAAAACGGGTTTTTTCTCATTCAGAAAAGCGGTGCCTTTTTTCTCGTCTATCTCGGAGCTTATCTCCAGGGTAAAGGTCGCGCGAACGTAGCGCGTTACACCCGGCTCATTAAGATTGGCCACCACAGGATCCAAATCATAATACCACATCTTTTCGGCGTCCCCGGCTGAACGATCATCCGCTTTGAGCAGGATCGTTTGATCGGGCGGTGAACCGGATGAAGGTATCTCCAGCGTACGGGAGCCGGCAAATAATCGGCCGAGCTCCAGACCGATGATCGCGCAAAATATGATGATGACAGATAAAATAATCCAAGGCAAAAATCGACTTAGAAAGGATTGGTCGGTTTGTTCCGTCTTCGGATCTTTCTGTTCTTTGTTCTCGTCTGTATCCGCCATTTTTCTCCTTAACCGTTCGTCACAAGGACGTTATGATTACGCCGATTGCAGACAACCTTCCCGCCGATAACGGCGTATTCGATCTCGTAATGTTCGGTCGCTGATGCCCAAGACCTTTGCGGCTTTTGTTTTATTGCCTCCCATCTGGCGAAGGGTATCTAAAATGGCCCGTTGTTCAACCTGGTCAAGAGGTATTCCTCCCAGTCCGGAGTCGTCAGATGTATGATTTCTATGCGATAAATCTTCATTTCCACATTCATGCTGCGCCAGGGGCTGCAGCTCATCAAAGAGCCAGGAGGCATCCGCCAGCGATAACATGTGGCCAACGCCTAAAATCAATGACGTTCGTACGACGTTTCGCAACTGCCGGATGTTCCCGGGCCAGTGGTAATTAGCAAATATCTCCATCATGGCAGGATCGAGCTGAGTGATCTGTCGATTGATTTCCCGAGCGTACAGATTGACAAAATACCATATGAGATCCGACAAATCTTCCTTACGATCTCTCAAAGGACAGACCGTCAGCCTTGCTCCGCTCAATCGATAATACAAATCGGGACGAAACCTGCCCTGCCGAATTTCCTGTAATAAATCCTTATTGGTCGTACTAATGATTCGAACATTGACCTTGACACTTTCATTTCCACCGACGCGTTCGAAAGCCTGTTGTTCAAGCACTCTCAAAAGTTTGGCTTGAAAGCGTATGGGCGTTTCGGAGATCTCATCCAGAAGCAGCGTGCCACCATGGGCCATCTCGAAACGTCCTTTGCGCTGGGTGTACGCACCGGTAAAGGCCCCTTTTTCGTGGCCAAATAGCTCACTTTCAAGGAGCGAATCACTCAACGCCGCACAATTGATTCTGATATAGGATCTCTGGGCCCTTTTGCTTTGCTGATAGACTAAATAAGCCATCAGCTCTTTGCCGGTCCCACTCTCACCGGTGATCAAAACGGGCGCCGAAGTGGGAGCGATTCGCTGAGCCAGGTCAACAGCCTGAATGAGATTGGCACTTCGGCCCACAATTCTGTACAGGCAATGGGTGTCTTCATGAGCCGAAGCTATCGTTGAAACGCTATGGTTGGGCAGAAAAGTATCCAATAGTGCTTCTACCCTCTCGGCATCCAGCGGCCTGATTAGAAAATCACAACAGCCCTGGTGAATGGCTTTGACGGCGGATTCGACGACGCTTTTCAGGTTTTGTAAGCCGGGCTGCTGGGCCTGTGTAACCATCACCACGGGCAATTCCGGCCAATTTGCTTTAATCCTCGCAAGAAGCTTAAAACCGTCATAAGGCCGAGCGGATGCGTTCGTCGGCGGATCGATCACTTCGCTTGTGAACAGGAAATCGCAATGCCCTTTTTCAATAAAAGCTAGCGCACTTTCTTTGGTGCCGACCAGATGTCCGCGGATGCCTTTGCGGGCCAATATCTTAAGCATAAACTGAGCCAGCTCGGGATCGTTGTCTGCAATCAGTACGTTTGCGATATCTTCCCTTTTGTCCATGCTGATGTCACCTAATGTCGATTACTTTATCTTCGGATCCCTTTCGGTTCATTCATCCAATCGTGCAGTTTTTCTTTTAAATGCCACTCGATGATCTCTCTTCGGGCTTTGGCCAGATCCGTCCATGGCGAGTCAGGATATTCCACTAGAACTCTTCTGTATATTTCCATCGCCGAGGCCGGTTCGTAATTCCGAAGACAATTCCCCAACTGAAATAAAACCCAGACCCTGTCTCCGGAAAGGCTCACCTCGTTCGGATCCATCCGCTTCAACGCTTCCTCGTATAAAAGCACCGCCTCCTCCGTTCTGTCACTGGAAAACAAGATCTCCCCCAGCTCAAGAGGATCATTCAATTGATCGGGACGCAGCAAAAGGTTTTTTAGTCTTTTCAGCGTCCGGCCCGATACTTGTTCATAGGGCACTTCGATCTTGATCTCTTGAACCTTCTCGATCTTTTCAGGGGATGCCTCGGGCAAGGCTTCGTTAGGTTCAAAAACCGGAATTTCCTCTTGGACAACAGGCGTCTCAATGGCCTGCATTTCGGATTCAAACTCGACAGATCGAACTTGTTCGATCATCCATTTGAGTCTATTCCGGCTCTCTTCGTCGCGGCCGTTTTGGGGCAGACTGATCTCGGCCCAGAGCAACTTACTTTTTTGGGAATCGTTCGGATCCGTTTGAACGGCTTTCGGCAAGGTTTGAGGGTTTTCACCAGCGGAGTTCGCAAAGGCAACGTCGGCGATCAACATTACAAAAGGCCACGTTATGAACGTCAAACAGAAAACAACAAAGCATTTCTTAAAACTCGAATTGGCGAAACTTTTGAGCTTTGTGCAACACTTTGACTTTGAGTTCCGATTTCTCATCGCTATTTCCATTGCCCGGAGAGCGCCAACGCAGCCTTGTCATATTCCTTTCGACGCCGATACGCTGCCGCCAGAGTTTTTAAGGTCTTCTGTCTTGTTTCGGATGAAATGTCCGAGTCCAACAGCTTCAAACAAACGGACACGGCTTGTGCCTCCTGATCAAGCTGTATACAAACCTCGGACAACGTCTGCGCCGTTTGTTGCGCTAAAGGGCCGGGCTCAACCATGCTGAGGACTTCACTCAAACCGCTGCGCGCATGTTCCAAATCGCCATCGGCGATATAACACAGGGCCAACTCGAAAGATATCTCTGCGTCCAGTTGTTGATCAGTAACGTATTCGTCCCTGTCTTGCAGGAAAACAATCGCCGCATCCGTCAGCCCCAGCATTCGGTAAATTCTACTCTTCAACAGCAACATTTCGACAGACTGTTTTTCGGACAGCGTCACCAAATGTAAATTCTCCAATGCATTCAAAGCTTCGATAAAATGTTCATGCTCGATATGGCTCTTCACCAGCGCCGCAACGGCCTCAATATACTGTTCCCTCGGACTTTCTTCGTCTAATACACGTTGAAATGCATGATATGCCTGCTGATATCTTCCCAATGCCAAATTGGTTTGACCCAGGAAATAATAAGCCGAATACAAGTTACTTCCTCCACCCTCTCCAACGAAATTGATATATCGAATAAACCATTTCGCCGCATTATCATACGCTTTCGTCTCGAAGAAGCATCTGGCTGCTTTAAAGGCTGAGACCGTCTTGGATTCCCGTGAGAAACCAAGATTGTGAACTCTTTGGTATAACCGTGCCGCCTCGGCATAAAATCCGGCCTGCATTGTGGCATCGGCAAGACGCCAATAGGCTTGCTCGTATATCTCGGTATCGGGATACTGTTCGACCAGTTGTCTCAAATCCCCTCGAGCGCCATGATAGTCACGTAAACGAGATTTTAACGCACTCGAATGCAAGAGAGCATACGGCGCCAGTGACGATTGAGAAAAGCGGTTGGCCACTAATTTATATTCGGCCATCGCCTCCGTCGGCCGCTCCATACGAGATTGCAAGAGACCCATGACGAAATGAGCATTAGCCAGCCGATCATCTTTATGAAACATGAGAACGAATTTCTGCCACAGTGAAAGGGCCTGTTGACTAACCAGAGATAAGTACTCATCTAAGGACGAATATTCAACGGGATCATAGACCGTCACCTTCAATCTTTCCGGATTGTCATCTATATAAGCCAGCAAGCCAGCACACCCGGCTGCAATTAAAACAACCTGACGCGCCGTTGCATCGGGAAGACAAAGGGTGACGGCCCGTTGCCGCGCGGTTTCTTCTGCGGTACCCAATGCTGCTGCCCCTTTGACGGCCCAATGGATATCGAGGTTTGCGAGGGTGGCAAATTTGCCCATCAGCTCCTCCAAAGATGCCCCATACGAGAGGACAGACCAACGAGGAGGATCATTGGGGCTTTCGAGCCTTCGGATCACAGGCTCAAGTAACGCCTTTTCTATATCTTCTGAGCCGGAACGAAGGAATCTTCGCAGTTCGATCCCTCCGAAGTTGTCAAAGGGACGATAAGACGCATTGGTACTGCTCCATAAATCGGCAGGAAGATTCGCATCCGTCTGGTTTAAAAAAAGAATACGGCGGCTGAGGCATTCAGCAACCAAAAAGTGACAGTCTGATTCAAAAGACAACGCCCAAGCGTCGTCGAAATCAACGGCTTTGATAAGTGCCATCGCATGAAAAGCTCGGGCCCGGGCTCTCATAAATCGTTTTCTTTGCATCTCAATCAAGCTGAGATGATAATTGGCCATAATTCTCACAGCGGGTGAACGGCTGTGGGATATTGTTGACAATATCTGGCTCGCCAGCAGCATATCCGCGGCTTCCTTTGCACATAAAGCCATCTCCAATTTGAGATAGTCCCTAAGGAATTGATCGCTCGCGGGCAAAGCGGGGAGAAGCTGTTCGTATGTTGCATAAGCCCTGCGATAGTCCCCCTGCATATAAAAACTACGGGCCACTTCTACCGAGCGAGGCTGGGTCGGCAACAGCACGGGCTTCGGTGCCCTGATTTGTCCCAGCCCGGTCGGAGGCGCATCAATCCTTTGTGGCTCGGAAGAAGACGATGGTCGGACAAACGACACCTCTTGGTCAGTGGAAGTTGAACGCGAAGCAGCGACGGGCTTTACCGGAGATTTGATTAACGCGTACATCAGCATCGATGCGACAATAATAATCGTCACGGCAATGGCTTTCTGAAGCCATGAAAACCGCGGATGTCGAATCGCACCGGCATCGGGAGCATTCTTGTCTTCATTTGGCGTCATAAATTTCAACTTTGCCCTTAGAGCAACCAGGCAAATCTTTGCCGTTCCGAGAATATGAGGGCATATTTCTTAACGTTACTTGAAAAGAACAGCAATCTCTGTGCCACAATCAGTCCATCGAAAAAGTTCATGGTGTTGTGGGACTTTAGGGGAAGAAATCCAGCATTTCACATCAGGTAGAATGATTTGTACGCTGTAGAAATGTCAGGATTCTATACGTGCCGATAGATTTTCTGACAGAGATGCATTACATGAAGCCTTGTCAACAGGCTGTCAGAGAGAAAGGCGAGGCAAACGCTTCCTCCCGGTCTGCCTTTGAGTGGTCGTTCGCAACACAGGAATTCTTTCCGATATTGTATTGCTTGACTTTCGCATACAGTGTCGCTCGGGTGATGCCCAGCAGAGCAGCAGCTCTTGTCTTCTGCCAACCCGTCTCCTGAAGCGCGCGGAAGATGAGCTCGCGCTCCGCTTTGGCCAGCGAAAAGCCTTTGATCAGACCGCTCGTCAGATGATCCGATGCCTGGCCGCATTCGGTCGAATTGATCACGATAGCCCCCAGTCCGATACGATTCGTTGTCTCCAACAGGATCGCTCGCTCGATGACATTTCGCAGCTCACGAACGTTTCCGGGCCATTCATGCTTCTCCAAAGCTTCAACGGCCAACTTCGTCAGAGACTGTACTTGACGGTGTTTTTCCGGACAGATGGTCGATGTTTCAAGAAAATAGTCAGCCAGAAGTTTGATGTCAGTTCTGCGTCCGGGTGATCGGAGTGGCGCCAAAACAATAGGACTCACATCGAGACGGTAATAAAGATCGCGTCGGAAGCGATTGGCTTGAATTTCACTCCTGAGATTTCGGTTGCTGGATGCGATGATCGTCGCACGACAGGGAATGTTCTTGATACCTCCAACCTTTCGAAAACATTTTTCCTGCAACACGCGCAGCAACTTGGCCTGCAGGTCATTGGGCATCTCAGAAATTTCATCGAGCAATACCGTTCCGGTGCCGGCCAGTTCGAGAAGCCCCGTTCTGTCACGGTCCGCGCCTGTAAACGCGCCTTTGACGTGACCAAAAAGCTCGCTTTCCAGGAGATTCGCCGTCAAGGCTGCACAATTTACGGCAACAAAAGGCTGTTTCGGATGCCGTAATGTATGGATGGCCTTGGCCGCCAGTTCCTTACCCGTGCCCGTTTCGCCGACGATCAGAACCGGATTGCATTGACTTTGGGCTACGACCCGGATCATTCTGAGGGTGTTGAGAACGGACCGACTCTTTCCAACCATCGACACCATAACAGACAAGTCATCAGCAAAAAACCGACTTGTGTCTCGCGTGCAATTCGTTGGTGACAATTCTTGACAATTTTGACGAGATTCTGACTTCGTGCCCCTGCATGCACACGCGATCTTATCTATGATCCGTCCCAACCGATCGTAGCCTTCGCTGGTCTCTAAAAAATGATAATCTTTGACCTTAGCAAATTCCTCAGCTAAGCGCTCGTTGGTCCCATTGCCCCCAAACACCACAACAGGGATATTGGCCAGACTGTTATCGGCCGTTTTTAAGAACTCGCGAACACTGGTTGGATGAAAACGATAGTCGCAGAGAATCATACATGGATGAATTCTTTTAGCGATTTCCAGGGCGTCCGTCGGATCATCGGCTCCAAAGACTTCATAGGCATGCTTCCGGGCGAGCCGGTGAATTTCAGCGTCCCTGCTAATCGTGACAATTCTTTCTAAATTCATTTCCCCCATAGCAAATAACCTTATCCTGAAAAGTAGGATAACCTCAGGCAGTGCCGCATTCAATTTTGCTAACTACCGCCATAATCGACAGACTCCACCAAACAACTTTAATTTTTTTATTGGACGGGCCAATAATGTCACTCACTTTGTTTTTTTTCAAACGATGACGCTGTTAAATTGTTATAGGACTTGAACAGGCTGTACACCTTGAGATCATCCTGAACAAAAATAAAAAAAGAAGAAGTGAAACGCATACTCGCACGAATCATTTCCTTATAGGACGTCCTACATCGATCCAAACGACCATCATAAAAAAGCAAAGGTCCGTGATGAGGTGACCCAGCCAAAAGCGGCAAAATCTTCTGGAACACGGAAAAACATGTCACTCGGCATAACGATCATAAAAAAGATCCACTTTAACATGCTGATTTTTCATTCTTTTAACACAAGCTATAACAAGGGTATGCGCTTAACTTGACCGATAACGGTTTTGCTCTGGCACAACAATTGCTCGGTTTTTCGGATAGACGTGTCGAATCGTGTTTCAATGACGACCAAGACAAACGGAACCTGAAGGACACTTTAGTTTTTCAGCTATTTAGATGAAAGAGCAAAAAAATTATGAGCGATTCATCAGCCCTCAGTTCGGTCAGCAGCACTCAAATGGATTACATGAAACTTTTAGTCACCGAACTGCAAAACCAGAATCCATTGGAACCTATGGACAACAGTGAGATGGCCTCTCAATTAGCACAGTTTTCACAACTGCAGCAGCTCGAATCCTTGAACTCAAACTTTGCACAAGTTCTTGCGACCACCGAACGGGCCTATGCGGGTTCGCTCATTGGTAAAGAGATTTCATTCGTCACGCAAACCTCGGATGCCCCTCAAGAAGTCACTACCGGGATCGTCCGGGAGGTCTATCATAATGTGGATGGTGAGATCATGTTATCTGTGGGTGACTTTGCGATCGGTTTGGATGACGTATTAGCGGTTAAAGATTGATTTAATGATCTTGAGTCTGAAGCTAAGGAGATAATAAAATGACTTTTGCACTGTCGACTGGGGTGACTGGGTTGCATGCCCATCAAAAAATGCTTGATGTCGCCGGGAATAACCTGGCCAATATCAACACGACGGCATTCAAGGCCGGTACGGTCAACTTCTCGGAACTGTTGAGCGAAACAATTCGAAAAGCATCCCAGCCCACGTCCAGTATCGGGGGGACGAATCCCCAGCAGATCGGTAGCGGTGTGGGCATTGCCGGCGTATCCCGTAATATGTCACAAGGCAATATCATCAACACGGGCAATCCTCTGGATCTGGCGGTAGAAGGGGAAGGCTATTTCGTATTAAGCGACGGTCAACAAAAAGTTTACACTCGCGCGGGGGCGTTGGCCGTTGATGCGGACTCGCACCTGGTTGATCCGGCCACGGGATATCGTGTCCAGCGTATCGGAACGGAAGGCGAAACCGACGGTTTTCAGATTCCCGGCAACAGCAATGTACGCATTCCTTACGATATGGGGATGCCGGCAAAAGCCACCTCGGAACTCATGGTCTCAGGCAACCTGAGTGCCGATGCAGAGTTCGACGTAACACAGGCACAGGTGATCGACTCAAATATCGCCTATACATACAACAATGGCTCGATAGCGACGGAAACGACTGAAATCGACCAACTCGATCAGTTTAGCGGAACCCTGACGTCGGGCACAATAACGATCAGCGGCTACGACAAGGATGGTACAACATTTGATTCCGGTCTGACCTTTGCTCTGGACGGAACGACCACGCTGGGAGACCTCATTGACCACTTGAATGCAAATGTTCTGGACGGCTCGACTGCCTCTATGGTTGATGGGCAAATCCGGATAACAGATGATATCAGCGGTTATAGTAAAACAGATATGGTCCTATCGTACGCCGGTGACGGCTCATTGACAATGCCCGGGTACTTTGAGATATCCACCGTGGGTGGAAAAGAAACCCGGAATATCAATATTACGATCTATGATTCCCAGGGAGGCAAACACGTTCTCTCCGGAGCCTTTGTCCGAACGAATACGAACAACACATGGGACATGGTCCTGACCTCAATGACCGGTGAAGTCAGTGAAATCACGATGGAGAATCGACGCATCGAGGGGATAACCTTTAATGCCGATAACGGTTCTTTCAACGGGATAACCGGTTCGGATTCAGCGCAGTTCGTGATCACGTTTCCGCATAATCCATCGATCCCACAGACGGTTCAGTTAGATCTCGGAACGGCGGGGAAATTAGACGGCTTGACACAATTTGCCGGAAATTCCACCGCCGTAGCAAGAGACCAGGATGGTTATGCCGCGGGGAGTCTCTCCACCGTCTCGGTGAATAATGAAGGACTTGTCATCGGCGCGTTCTCCAACGGTATTAAGAAAAATATTGCCACGATACAATTAGCGCTATTTCAGAACGCCGCCGGCCTGGAAGGCATCGGCAACGGTTACTACGTTTCTTCTGCCAATTCCGGGGAAGCCATCTCGACACAGGCCATGAGCGGAGGAGCCGGTTCTATCCACGGCGGAGCACTGGAAAAATCCAATGCGGACGTGGCCATCGAGTTTGCCAGTATGATTAAGGCACAAAACGGCTACCAGGCCAACGCAAGAACGATCACCGTGGCCAATGATATCTTGCGGGAATTAACCAACCTTATCAGATAAGGGAATTTGATCGTTAAGATGATAACAGCATCCGCCATAATTCCAGGAGTGAATGTAATACTTGCGGCGTTAACACCGATCCAGAAGTGGCAAGCTGTCCGCCAACTCAACAGGAACATGATGAGCGAACGCTGGTTTATTCTGTCGGGTCTCGTGACCATCATCATTTTAACCGTATTGCTTATTGTGATCAGTTATCATCGTCGAATAGAGGAACGAAGGATCAGCAATAGACGATTCTTTGAGTATGCTGATAAAATTGGCTTGACGCAGCGCGAGCGCCAGATTTTGCAGGACATTGCAACCAGAGCGGACCTCCGGCGAAACGTCTCCATTTTTTCCATGATCGAGGCCTTTGACCGCGGCGCTTCCAGAATCATAGAGGACACCCTGGCGCTACACGGGATCGAAGCCAGCAAACGATTGAGCGTGGTCGTGTCCGCTTTGCGTCAAAAGCTCGGCTTCGAAAAACATTATGCGGCCTCCCTGGGTTCGGTCAGGCAGTCAAACAGACCGAGCAGCAGACAGATTCCAACAGGCAAGAAGCTTTATCTGACATGCCCTCATGCCGATGATCTGCTCAATATTGAATCTACCGTCATTAAGAATGATGAGGTACAACTAACGATCCGATTACCCATGGCGCTTCAAAGAAGCCCCGGAGAAATCTGCCGTGTGCGCTACTGTTTTGGTGGATCGGTTTGGGAGTTTGACGCGACGGTGTTGAGTTGTCAAGGTGACGTTCTTGTTCTCCCCCATAGCCATAATGTACGGTTCATCAATCGTCGGCGTTTCTTACGCGTTCCGGTGTACAAGCCGGCCTTCATTGCCCACTTTCCATTTGTACGAACACGACCAACGGACACCAAGAGCGATGAAGGTGACGTGTCAGGCTCGACCGATGCGGACGAAAGAACCTGGGGGACACTGGACTTCGTTCCTGCCGTGGTGACGGAGCTGGCCGGTCCGGGCTTGCGTGTGGAAGCGGCATTGGATGTAAAGATCGGCGAAAGAATACTGATCGTATTCAAGCTGAATGAAGAAAGCCGTCAATGTCCTCCCACACCGAACAAGGAGAATCCGTACTCGTCAAGAACAGAACGAAGAGGCCCAATGACACCATTAAAAATTGTAGAAGATATAGGTGAAATCAGACACACAAAAGCCGTACAGGGTGGTTTTTCAACGGGTATTGAATTGACGGGACTGAGTGACTCAGATGTTAACGAGCTGATTCGCGCCACGAATGCAGCCTCGATGAAAGCCGATGCCGATACGCAGGACGTTTCGGTTTCCGACATCGAGGACGACGGACAGGCCGTTCCGGAGCCGGTACTCACACAGGAAATGTGATATGTCAGCGATCACGGAGCAGATTAGTACGAATATTGATACACTAACACACGAATTCGATATTATCGCGCACAATCTGGCCAATGCCAGCACGGCGGGATATAAGCGCCGATGTAACGCCTTTTCGAAGTCCCTCGAAAAGCAGAAGGGATTTACACCCGATAGCGATGATTCGATTCCCTCACTGGATTTCTCCCAGGGAAGCATCGTGGAAACCGGGCGGCCGTTGGACTTGGCTTTGTATGGCAAGGGTTTTTTCGTCATAGAGACGCCCAAAGGACCGCTGTACACCCGCAATGGCGTATTACACATAAACCCAAACAACCAAATCGTGGATTCCATGGGACGCATTGTCGCAGGCCAATCAGGCCCGATCACAGTCCCCCTCAACGTGGGAACGTCACAATTGAGTGTAGCGAGTGATGGGATCATCAGTGCCAACGGTACGACCCTTGGAACACTTCGTCTGGTCACTTTCGATGATGACAGCAAGCTGGTGCCGGTTGGCGAAAATTGCTATCGGACACTGAACAATGACGTCTCACCGGTTGACGCCGAAAACATTATCGTCAAACAAGGTTACCAGGAATCGTCCAACGTCGAAATCATCGACGAATTGGTGGGCATGATATTGGTTTCCAGACTCTATGAGGCGAATATTAAAACAATTTCAGCCCTCAAGCAAACGTCCAACAGCCTTACAAGTCTTGCAATGGGCTAAACGGATCTCGGACCGACAAGGAGAAGAAAAAGTATGTTGAGAGCATTTTCCACTGCAGCCACGGGCATGACGGGACAACAGATGATGGTCGATGTCATTGCCAATAATCTCGCCAATGTCAACACGACCGGATTCAAGCGAAGCCAGGTTAATTTTCAAGATTTGCTTTATGTCTCGATGAGAGAACCCGGCACGGAGGTGTCCGCGGGATTTAAATCTCCCGGAGGTATCGAAATCGGCAGCGGCGTTCGGGTTGTGTCCACAACCAAGGTTTTTACGCCGGGTGAACTTCAAAATACCGGGCATGCTCTGGACATCGCCATTTCAGGTGACGGTTTTCTTCAAATTACGATGCCGAACGGTGATCTACGATACACACGCGATGGTTCTTTGCAGATCAACGCCAACGGCCAATTGGTAACGACGAACGGATATATGATCGAGCCGGCCATCAGTGTGCCAATCGACGCCGTCGCCGTGAACATAGAAAAAGATGGAGGAATCAATGTGACGGATGCTTCAGGGACCCAATCGGTTTTGGGCCCGATTCAATTGGTCCGTTTCCCAAATCCGTCCGGCCTGGCAAGCGAAGGTGACAATCTGTTATCGCAAACCGAAGCAAGCGGCACACCCACTACCGGCACACCGGGCGAAAATGGTTTCGGCACCGTTCAATCGGGATTCCTGGAAAAGTCCAATGTCCAGATGGTGACCGAATTGGTCAATCTGATCACCGCCCAGAGAGCCTACGAGATCAATTCACGTGCCATTCGGGCGGGTGACGACATGCTCCAAACGGCAAACAGTATCGTCAAATAAGACGACAGGACCAGCAGAGGAAAGATCATGAGGACAAAAGAACATAAGAGTACAAGGATAATCATCAAGTGTGTGATGATTAGTATTGTCCTTTTCTGCCAGGCTTCGGCAAAAAATACAACCCCCGACCCGCAAAAGAGCTTTGACCTGAAAATCTACCTGCCAAGAAAGGTGAAAGTAAAAGATGCGTACTTGAAACTGGGCCAGGTGAGCGTGATCCAGGGTAATGAGGCTCTCGTCGCCAAAGCGAACAACGTTGCCATCGGGCGGATTTCTGTAACGAACCAAAGTGTTATTATCGATCGGCCAACCGTTTTAAGCCGATTGGCATCCGGCGGAATCCCCTCATCGAAGGTGATATTTACCGGTGCAGAAAAGACAACCGTACGACGCCAACAACGAGACCTCAGCAGCCAGGATCTCGTTGCTCTGGCAAGTTCATTTATCGAGAACCATCCACCAGATGCCTCTCTGTGTCAATGGAGTATCATTCGCAGGCCCCAAAGCCTGATCCTCCCCGAAACGGACGAAGAAATACTTTTTTCTCCCCGGTTAGTCCTCAACAGCAGGAAAAACCAGGCGAAAGTCGAAATTACTGTGTCGTGCGGCGGCAAAAAGGTCGGCGCTCGTGACGTCCTTTTTGCTCTGAAATACCATTGTCGACAAGCCGTTACGACCGATCATATTGCCAAAGGTGCGATGATCGGTCCTGAAAACGTCAAGATAGAGACCATACCGTCGAACTCTCCGGAACCGGTTAACTGGACGTCGCCTTATGGTCTTACCGCGAAGCGTTCGCTGGCTGAAAACACCATTCTTCTGCCTTCTATGGTCGGATCCAAACAATCGCCAGTTGTTGTCAAACGTAATCAAAGTGTGGTCATTCGTATTGAGAAGCCGGGATTTCTTATTACGGCCGCGGGAATTAGTCTGGAAGATGGCAGGATCGGAGAACATGTAAGAGTTCGAAACGTGGATTCGAAGCGGATCATTCTGACAAAGATCCATGAAGATGGAAGCGTGGAGCCTGTGTTGTGAAAAAATACACTTTACCCTCATCCTCGAAAAGGATTCCGAAAGGTAAAAGATGAACGAGAAAAGAATGTTAGCGCTGTCCTTGATGATTTTTGCATTCACTTTGCCCTCCGACTCGCACGCGGATTCGATCTGGGCTAAGAGGGGCAAGGATATGAGGGCTTTGTACGCTGATGACGTCGCTCGTCAGATCGGCGACATTCTGACCATTAAAATCAGTGAAGATAGCAAAGTTGATAACAAGGCCAAGAGGGACATGAACAAGGACACGAACCGATCCACCACATTCAACGGAGAGTTGGGCAAATTCGCCGACATTGGTGAGTTTGGTATGGCGGCCACATCCGGTAATAAGCTGAACAGCAAAGCGGATTACAAGGACGAACGGAAGTTTGTCGATAGTATCACCGTTGTCGTCATGGATGTTTTGCCAAATCGCAATTTGCTGGTCATGGGAACCCGCAACCGCAACATTGGAGGGGACATTCAAACCATTGAGGTCAGCGGCATCGTCCGGCCCAGCGACATCGCATTTGACAATACCATCAAAAGTGAACAGGTGGCGGATTTTCGTATCGTCTCCAGAAATAGTGGCGTTTCCACCCCCTATACGAAACCGGGTTGGCTGGAAGGCCTATTGAATGTGATATGGCCGTTCTGATAACCCGAATCAGGCCTCTTCGTTTTTATGAAAGTTATTACATATGAACCTCAAAACGACCATGCGAACCAAGAAACAAAAGGGCTTCCAAGCACTCATGATGTGTGCCTTGGCCTTATGTACAGTGATGTCGAGCATCGGGCGCGGGGAACGAATCAAAGACATCGTCGATATTCAAGGTCTGCGAGGCAATCCCCTCACAGGCATTGGCATCGTCATTGGGCTAACCGGTACCGGTGATACGACACTGCTCTCCCGGCAGATGTTGACGAACATGTTGAGGGATTCGGGTCTCGTTCTTCAGCCCTCCGACCTGACCGGCGGCAATGTCTCCGTTGTCTGCGTCACGGCGGAGTTGGGGCCTTTTTCTCGTGAAGGCTCGCTAATCGATGTTGACGTCTCTGCCATAGGAGACACCAAAAGTCTTCAGGGGGGACGACTTTTACCGACGCCTCTCAAGGGGCTGGATGGTCAAGTGTATGCCGTGGCCGACGGGGGCGTTTCGATCGGCGGATGGAGCGCGGCTGGAGATAAGGCCACCATCACTAAGAACCATCAGACGGTCGGACGGATTCCCAACGGCGCGATCGTTGAAAAAGAGGAAATCGCCACGTTTGTTGAATACATTGCCGACGAGAGGATCATTACCCTGAATCTCAGGAACGATGACTTTTCAACCGCCGGGAAGATCAGCGAGGCGATTAACCAGGATTATCCGGATCATGCCGTGGTCGTCGATGCCGCGAGCATTCGTGTCAAAATCCCCAAAGAACTCGGTACGTACGACATCGCCGGATTTATTGATGATATCACGAAAGCCGAAGTCGAAGTTGATGTTCCCGCGACTGTCGTCATTAATGAACGCACGGGCACGATTGTCGTCGGTGAAAAAGTGGGCATTTCCGCGGTTGCGATTTCTCAGGGCAGTCTTGTGGTCAGGATCAAGGAAAGTGAACGTGTCTTTCAGCCGACGGCGCCTTTTTCCGAATCCGCCACGACGGAACGGGTACCGGATACATCGATCGGCGTCGAAGAAACGAAAGCGCACCTGATTCCCGTCCCGCGCTCGGTGACCGTTTCAGACCTGGCCAAGAGCCTTAACGCCATAGGGGCAGCGCCGACGGACCTCATCGCGATATTTAACGCTTTGAAAAAGGCCGGCGCCCTTCAAGCCAAACTGGTCATTATGTAGGAGGATTTCTGTGGACAGTACCAAGTTAATACTCACTGATCCCGTCAAGCCGCCGGACCTATTGGGGCAAATCGACACGTTGGGCCTGAACAATGCCTCGGAAGAAAAGAAAAAGCAAATAGCGAAAGACTTCGAGTCCATCCTGCTCAACAAACTACTGGGTGAAATGCAAAACACGATCGGGGATTGGGGCTTCGAGGAAGACGGTCCCTGCAAACAGATTCAGGGTATTTTTTATCTGTTTCTTGCGCGCGATGTCGCAAATAACGGCGGTATTGGACTATGGAAGGAGATTTACGGATTTCTCACCAACGGGGATCATACAAACACAATGGAAAAAACGTTGGATACGGATTTATGAAAACGACTGTAATTGTAATAGAAGAAAAAATCGACGCATTGCTGACCTGTCTGGATAATGACGTTCAGCATTTGCAGAAAGCCATATTGCAGCTTGATGAGCTGCGCCGACTAGTCATCAAGCGTGATGATGCCGCCCTGGGCAAACTACTCGAAAAGATCCAGACGGAAGTCGATGACTATCGACGCCACGAACGAAAGCGACAATCCATATGGCGGGAATTAGCGGCGGTTCTGGGATATGACCTCAAGCAAATGACCTTGTCCACCCTTGAAACGATCCTCCCCAAAGCAATAACGGGCCGAATCACTGAAAAAAAGAAGCAGATCAGAGGGCTTGTTGAGGAATTCAGAAAGGAACACGTGAGCACTTCGATGCTTTTATTGGAATGCGCCAGAATTAATCATACGCTTTTGAAAGGCCTCTTCAATCACAGCAACGTGGAGAGTTTATGTTACAACGCGAACGGCGCAGCAAAACGGCAAACGGATGTGGCACTTATCGATCTACAATTATAACGGGTACTTCCCGTTCCTTTTTCCGTCGGCAGAACTGAAAACGGACAAATGTATTGCTACAAAGCTTAAGGCATGGATAGTCAAAGTATAGCAATCAGCGGACTTAAAGCAGCTCAGAGCGCCTTTGAGATTATCGGCAACAATATTGCCAATGCGGCGACTGAGGGCTATCACCGTCAAAGGGTGGATTTGACCCCGGCGTTCTCGTCACAAGAGGGCACGGATCTTATCGGAGGAGGTGTCAATATCGCCGGTGTGACCCGAATGATGGACCGCCTGCTCCAAATGGAAATCTTCCGCCAGCAATCGTCACTCGATCAGATCTCGCACGAGCTCAACGTGTTGCGCTCGGTCGAAAATGCATTTGGAGAGCTATCCGGCAATAAAGGACTCAACACAGCGATTGATGAGTTTTTTAATGCCTTACAGGACCTGTCCGCTCATCCGACAGATCCCATATGGCAAAACCAGGCGGTGAACACCGCCGAGACGATGGTCGCTCAATTTCACGTTCTGGGAGAGTACCTTTCAACATTAAAATCCCAAATTGCTCTGGAAGCGGAGAACACCATCGAGCAAGTGAACACTTTGACTCACAAAATAGCCGAGCTCAACGGCAAGATCAAACAAGAGGAAGTAAGCGGCCGGCAGGCCAACAATCTGAAAGACCAAAGAGATCAATTGATTTCCGAGCTATCCAAATTAATAAACACTGAGACCCAACATCGAGAATACGGTGTCGTTAACGTTCGTGCCGCCAAGATACCCGTGGTGACCGGCACCTCTGTTTTTGAACTGGAAGTGGGCTCTAAAGAAAATCGTAAGCTGGGTTTAAGTGTTGCCGGCGACATCACATATAATATGGATGTAAAGGGTGGACGGCTGGGTGGATTATTCTCTCTAAAAAACGAAATCATCTCCGATATCCATAGCGATCTGGATACACTGGCGTATGCTATTATTGAGCAGGTGAATCAATACCACGTGCAGGGAGTGGGATCCGAAGGCTCATTGACGGAAACGACCGGCTGGTCCATGACCAGCGAGGCATTGGCCGATTTAGATCCGCCGGTATCCGATGGCAATATAAGTATAAGAGTCACCAATACAACCACGGGAGAAATCACACGAACAACCGTTCCCGTGGATGCATCAACGGATTCATTAACGACCGTAGCCAATAATATCGCGACGCTCCCGGGTCTCACCGCTTCCGTATTCGATTCGAGGCTTCATATCCAGGCCGATCCGAACTATGAGTTCGATTTTTTACCTTGTGTTCTTCCGTCCCCGACGGCGAGTGACTTTACCGGGGCTACGTCCCCCCCTACCGTATCGGTTTCCGGGATTTATACAGGCACAGAAAACCAAACGTACACGTTTGTGGTAACAGGCACCGGCTCGGTCGGAAACGGCACACTGCAGATCACGGCGACCGATGGTGACGGTAATGTGGTGACCACGCTGAATATTGGTTCCGGTTATGCGGCGGGGGACAGCCTCAATGTGAGCAATGGCATACAAATCGCTCTTAGCACCGGTGACGTGGTCGATGGTAACACGTTTGAAATCGATACGTTTGCTGAGACGGACACGTCCGGCGTTCTGGCAGCCGTTGGGATCAACACCTTCTTCTGCGGCAACAGTGCGACAAACATGGCTGTGTGTTCGGAAATCGTCCGTACGCCGGGCCGTATTGCAACAGCTCTCGGACCGGATACGACGGACAACATGAATGCCCTGCGAATGGTAAATTCCGGAAAACACGCTGTGGATAGTCTGAACGCCATGACGCCCGGTGAGTTCTATCGTCGGTTGGTTACAGATACGGGGCAACAAATCTCAATAAAACAGATACGACAAGACAATATCGAAGCGATACTCCAGAGCCTTGCCAATCAGGAAAGTGAAATAAGTGGTGTCGATATCAATGATGAGGCCGCTCAGATGCTGGTCTTCGAGCAAATGTTTAATGCATTGGCCAGATATCTTAGCACCGTTCAATTGTTGGTATCAAGCATCATGGAAATAACCTAAGAACCACGAAGCGTATTTTGTAATGCGATTTGCGATCTGAAAAAAACCTATGAGTGGAACGCTGAACACCTACTATAATAACGTACATTTTGCTCTGCACCTGAATTCCGAAGCGTTGATCCGACTCCAGGAGCAGGCGGCCACCGGCTCGCGTATTAATCGAGCCTCTGATGACCCTTCAGCCGCCCATCGCGTTTTGGAGTTGAATTCTCAAAAAACATCCCTCAAAGATTATACGGACAACCTCCTGGAGGTCACACATAGTCTGGAGCTCTCATCCAGCGTTATTGAGGATATCTCATCAACTCTTTTGGAAGCCAAAACTCATCTAACTCAAATCGTCAGCGGTGTTTACAGCGACGATTCAAGAAAAACGACTGCCGAAGGCATCAATGATTTATTGGAGCATATCGTCTCATTGGCGAATACGAAGAATGCTCGTGAATACCTTTTCGGAGGAGGTCGTTCAACGACGGCGCCCTATTCGGTTGAACGAAAGGATGGAGAAATTACTCGGGTCACGTACCAGGGCAGTGACGAGAATCGGAACATCGAAGTGGCTCCCGGCGTGAGATCATCTGCTCTTCACGTCGGCCATGATATCTTTCATGCCGATGACCGTGGTGAGCCGATCTTTTTGGGCGATACCGGCGTCACAGCCGGCACTGCGACGTCCAATGTTCGCGGCCATACCTGGTTGTCCGTGACCGGCACGGCGGGGAACTATTCGCTCAGTATTGACGACGGGGTGAGCACGTTCAATACGGACGGTACAGATACGAACCTGGCCGTGACTCACTCGCGTACCGGGAAAGTCATGTATGTTGACACCACACAAATAAACAGCGCCGGAGTAGCGTTTGTCCGAGTGCCCGGAACCCAGGATATATTCGATACACTCATCACGATTCGGGATACGCTGAGAAATAAAAGAGAGCTTCCCGATGATCAATTGCGGGAAGCTCTGGATAGCGCCTTTATTTCTTTAGACGAAACGAAAGAACTCATGGTCCAGGCGCAAGTTTCTGTTGGATTGAAAATCGGCTTTATGGGGGACCTCCAAGAGAGTCTCGAGACCTTAACGTATAACACCGAGGACGAAACGACTCTCCTACAGGAAGCGGACATCGCCCAAATAGCCATCGACCTGTCTCGTCGTGAAATTCTATATGAAATGTCACTGTCCGTCGCTGGAAAGCTTTTGTCTCTGTCGCTGTTTAATTACATATAAGAACAATCAAAGACAGGAACTCAGAGTAAAAGCGTGTGTTGTGAAACAGCTTGTTTGTCTGATATTTATACGAATTTTTTGAGGATAACACGAAAGTCGTTGCTAACTATCCCTGTCGCATGATGGCACAACATTTGCAGAAAGACTGATAAGAACACGGGTTATTCTCATGAAAAATATAAGGCCTTAAAGGATTTAGGGAGTGATTTAAATGACACAGGAACCAAATACGAATTCGCATGGGGACCCCATACAGGATCCCTCGCTTGAAACCCAGAACGGCTATGAAAAGGGATTGACGTTAGCTGAAACCGGTCGGTACCAGGAAGCCCTGATCTGTATGCAGGAACATCTCCATAAAGCCCCCGACGATGCACGGGCCCTGAACGATACCGGCGCCATCCTCCACTGTCTGGGCCGCTCGAATGAAGCGATTGATTATCTTGTCAAGGCGTTGAATCTACAGAACGACTCTGCCGAAATCCTGTGGAATCTTGTTGAAGTTTACCTTGCCGCCGGCAGGGCAAACGAAGCCGCAACACTGTTTGATGGCATGGAACAAATGGGTATTCTGAATCCTGAAGTTCTTAACAGAACCGCCAATACATTCCTGAATCAGAATAACAAAGCGGACGCCATCGAAATGCTGCTTCGTTCGCTCCGAATCTGTCGAAACCAGGAAATTCTCCAGCCGATGATACAGATCCTTCGCTCCAAAAGGCCGAAACTGGCTTTTTTCTGCGGCGGTGACGGCATGCGTTTCCTTGACGATATTATCGAATTTCTACAGCAGCGTTTTGACGTGCGCCTCTTTGAAGGACGGACGGAAGAAGAACTCTATGAGCTCATGAAGTGGAGCGATATCTCGTGGTTCGAATGGTGCACCAACCTTGCGGTGACAGGCTCAAAGCAACCGAAGACCTGCAAGAACATTATCCGGCTCCACCGCTATGAAGCTTATGAGCCGTGGGTGCAACACGTAAACTGGAACACGATCGACATTCTTATTACGGTCGGGAACAGCTTTGTCAAAGATGCTCTGCTTCGTAACATCCCCCATCTCGAAAGCCAAACATCCGTGATCAATATTCCAAACGGTGTGAATATGGAAAAATTTCCACTGATCCATCGTCATCGGGGCAAAAACATCGCTTTCTTGGGCAATCTCAGAGCAATAAAGAATCCTCCATTTGTCCTTCAATGTATGCAGAAATTACACTATATCGATCCCGAGTATCGTCTGTTCTTTGGAGGGATGTTTCAGGACCATGCGTTGGAGCAGTATCTCAGACATATGGTGAGTGCGCTGAACCTCCGTGACGTGGTGTTTTTCGATGGATGGCAACCGGATGTCCGTTCCTGGCTTGAGGATAAACACTTTATTGTTTCCACCAGCGTTATCGAAAGTCAAGGTATGGGATTGTTGGAAGCAATGGCGTGCGGCTTGAAACCGGTCATTCACAATTTCCCGGGCGCAAACGAAATCTTCCCGTCGGAATATCTGTTCAATATCGCTGAAGAATTCTGTGAACAGATTCGTTCCGATTCGTACGAGCCTGAGACGTACCGTCGGTTTGTCGAGCAGCACTACACCCTGAAAGACCAGTTGACGGAGATCAACAAGGTTCTGAAACGGCTCGAGCGCGAGCTCGATTCACAGCAAACGTGCTCTCCGGTATCCAATCCCTCAGAAAACTGGAAATTTGAACATGCCGGTGCATCGGTAAATTCTTCACCGGTGAACGGGAACCATGCGATTACTTGAGCGTGTGTGACTTCAAAATTATCTATTGTTCTGGAATGACAAAAAATAACGATACAAAAGCTGGACCGGTTGTGAGTGTCATGATTCCCACTTTTAACCGTCCTCAATACCTCTATCATGCCGTGGCCAGTGTCCTGCGCCAAAGCTACCGACCTTTACAGGTCATTGTCATCAATGATGGCGGAGTGGATGTCGGCGACATCGTGAGCTCATTTCGCGATCCGCGATTGATGCTGATCGACCGGAGAGAAAATCGAGGCAAAGCCTATTCGTTAAACGAAGCATTGGCCCGAGCCGAGGGTAAATATGTCGCCTACCTGGACGATGATGACATTTATTATCCCAATCATATCGAGACATTGGTCCATGCACTGGAGAGCGAAACCGACTGTCAGGTGGCGTATAGTGATTTCTATAAAACATATTGTCGGGAGTTATCAGACGGCAGTCGACAGGTCCTGAGCAAGGTTGTGGAGGTCAGTCGCGACTTCGATCGCTTCTTTATGCTGCACTTCAATCACGTCCTCCACGTCTGCCTGATGCATCGGCGAGACTTAATCGAAAGAACGGGTCCTTATAACGAGCAGCTCAATGTCCTGATCGACTGGGACATGACGCGTCGTCTGGTGTTCTTTTCAAATTTCTATCACGTGCGCGAAATCACCGGCGAGTATTATCATCCGATGGGTGAATGTGACAGAATCTCGGTCCAACGGCGCAAAGATAAGCAAAACTATCTGCGAAACGTTCTGACTATACGAACCACCTGCCCCCCAAAACCCTGGGAAAAGATTCAGGATATGTCCATCATTTTTGTCGCTGATCGGCTGAACAAACAAGCAGGAGAAACCATCCGCTCCCTATGGCAGCATACCTTTGTTCCCTATAAGCTGTATCTGCCCATGCCGGAATCTGATTTTCATCGGTTGAATACGGACATGCCGAATCTGATCTTCGAGCCTGTCGATCCTCATTCTTCTCAGGATCAGCGGATCGATGCCGTTCTCGAACGATGTGAGGACGAATACATCGCTATCGTACCGGACGGCTTTCCCATAGAAAACGTCTGGATTGAGGGCGCGCTCTACGCCTTGATCAACAGCCCGCTCGATCATCAGGGATTTGAACTGAAAGGATCAACAGACTCGCTTTGGGCTGCCGTAGTCAAAAAAGAGGATTTGCGCCACGCGCGGAAAACGTATCCACATTTACCCGTTCGGGAATCTCTCAAGGCGGCCGGCGTTGCGCTGAGACATCCGGAATTTAAGGAGATGCCTTTCCAATTCGACAATTTACTCCATCAAGCCCAGTCGGCGGAAAAGGACGGCAACTGGTCGGAGGCCGCACGCATATTTGAAAGTATTGCAGATCACTATCAAAATGAGGTATGGATGACGAGACTGGCAGCCAAAGCCTTTTTTCACGCCGGCGAACGTGAACGGGCCGCCGAGCTGAGCCGGAAAGTCAATCAGCAATGGCCTACGGTGGATACGCTTCTACTGGAGGCGAAGCTCAAACGTCAAGCAAAGGATTTCAATTCGGCCCTAAAACTGCTCACGTCGGCGGAGCAAATACTTTCAGGGCCTGACGCACTGGCGTATCACCACACGAACCTCTCTACACAGGATTCGGCGTGCAAAAGGATTTAAGAGGGGAATTCTTGAAGGGAACAAATGACTATGGACGTAACACTCAACGACGCTAATCCGCAGCATGATTCAACGCAGCATTATGAAGTCTTGCAGGAACTCGGGGATTGTTATAACACGATGGGCAACTATCCGCTTGCCCAAGAATATTACGAGAAGGCGGTCACGCTGGCGCCTGATGAGCCGGGGCCGTATGTCGGTCTGGGCGTCATCGCCCTGCAAAAAAATTCCCTGGATGACGCGGAAACAGCCTTCCGGGTCGCTTGTCGGCTCGATCATCATTGCATCAAGGCCTACGCCGGACTGGGCATCACCGCACAGCAAAAAACCGATTACAAGCGCGCGTTTGATATGTACCTGAAATGCCTCGATCTGGATTCGGACAACCTGATCGCATTACTGGGCTTGTTTCAGGCGTCTTGTGAGATGGGCTCGTTTGCCGACATCACGCACTATTTGGAGGTCTATTTGGATATGCATCCGGGGGATACCTCGGTCATGTTTCCCCTGGCGTCCCTTTATATGAAAGATGGTCGATTCGAGAAGTCGAAGCAAGTCCTCCTGGACCTTCTGACCCTGGATGAAAATCATAAAGATGCCATTGATTTATTGGAGGAAGTCGAACACAGCTTAGCCCAAACAAAACAAAATAGCCCAAAAGAAAAGAAGTGCGTTTCCGGATCATAACATGAACGACAGCCGTACGAATAGCGATGATGTTGAGTTCACTTTCGATCATCAAGTTCGCCTAGTGGACGAGTTGAAAAGTGTGTTGACCGACCAATTGCAACTGGCCCGTCAGGGTAGCTCGACGAACAAACAGTTTGGCGTTTTGACAAGCAAAGCCAGTGCTCTTGTAAAAGAAATTGAACGGACCGGTATTCTTGACAGGAACGAACTTCGATATCGACGCGAGACATTAAGGAAACGATATGAGAATTTATGTTTAATCGTGGCGGCACAGAAAGCCAACGTCTGCAGAGAGCTAAGCCGGATTCGCAAAGGGAAAAAAACAATCAGCGTCTATCGCACGAATACATCATCCAATACGGACCGTGTCCTATGAGAAGAAACCTGCTTATCACAATGTCCGGCGGCACCACGAGCGTCATCAACGCCACGCTCGCGGGTATCATCACCGCGGCCAGAGAAGTCGGCTCCGTCAACAGGGTCCTCGCCGGCTATCCGGGAATAAAGGGAACATTGGAAGAATGCCTGATGGACTTGACCGACCTAGCTGACGCCGACCTTCAACGGCTCTATTATACGCCGGCCTCGGGTTTCATAGGGACGACCCGAATCAGGCCGATGGAACAGAGAGAGTTGGCACGACTGGCCCAAATTTTCTCCGCGCACAATATCGGATTCTTTATCAATATCGGCGGCAATGGCACCATACATCAATCGATACAAATATCCAAAGCACTATCCTCCCAGGTGAAAGTGGCTGCGGTTCCAAAAACAGTGGACAACGATTTGGGGGATGAAGAATTTGAAAAGGTCTTATACACACCCGGCTTCCCGAGTTGCGCCAATTACTGGAGACGCAAAGTATGGATCATGAACCAGGAGAACCTGGGCGCGCACAGTCACGACAAGGTGCTGATCGCTCAAACCTTCGGCAGAAAGACCGGCTTTCTCGCCGGCTGTGCCAGACTGGGTGACACCAACCGCCAAATGCCGTTAATTTTACTCTTGCCTGAAGACCAAAAGCCACTCGATGAAGTTATGACCCATATTCAAAGCATGGTCAGAGAAAATGACCGAGCCATGGTTATTCTCTCTGAAGGCTATGACGTGGGGGACATCGGTGAGCGATATGACCTTCGAGGCCAAATTATGTACGGAACGAGCCATACCACCGCGGCCCAACTATTGGTCAACCGATGTGCGGATATCGGCCTTCAGGCCAGAGCTTGTATCCCGGGTTTTGACCAAAGAAGTGATATTACCTTCGTCTCCGGCTTGGATTTGAAAATGGCCTGCGGCGTCGGGCGTCAGGCCGTCGAAAAGCTGCACGCGGGCCAGACCAATTTCCTTAGCTCGATATCGAAAGATACTACTACAACCATCAACGGCGACTTTGCTGCTATTCCATTTTCTGAAATCGGCGACTTATCGAGAAAACTCCCCCCCCGATGGATAGATTATGGGAGCTTTGATGTCACCGACGAATACGTCGCCTATGTTGAATCCCTTATCGGAGTTGTCCCCGTACAGATTCCCGGCTTTCCGGACAAGCCAGCCTTTATCCTTCCTCGCAAGCCGAATGTGACAAAAAGATTATCCCCATGGTGCGTTGGGATGATCAGTGAGCCGCACTTTGATGGCGAAAGGAACGTTTTAGTAAGCTCGAAGGGGTGTGACTGAATTTCTATGGCCCAAGGTTCGTTGCTTTCCCGGCAGGCCGATTCCGTAAAGGAGTATTTAGACGAAGAGATAGTTAAATGGTGAATACCGAGGTACTCAAAAAAATATGGCTCTCACCAAATCCCTCCATCGAGGAATTGTATTATTACTATTTAACAACACTTGCAAATATAAAGCTAAAGAATGACCGATCGGTTCTGGTGGTTGGTGAAGGCCCCTTCTTTTACAGAGTGATAAGCGGTATATCGGGCTTCAACGTAATCCACTGCCCCATTCATGCTGATGTGGGTCGAATCCTTAATGAGTTTGATATTGCTGTATTGCTGACGACATATGTTGATCCCGAGAGCGTGCAGAAATTAATCCGCATCCTAAATGACACGGATCATATCAAGGAAGTAGAATTCATTTACAAGATAGACCAGCAGCAGTGTTACAGAGTGCTGAGAGAGTTGGATAGATACACGGAAAAAACCGGCTTCATCGACGCCGATTTTCCGTATAGCAAATTTGAACAGATCTTCAGGGATTCCCTGGCCATTTTTGAACATAAAACACAGGTGAGAGACGCCCTGGATTTTACTTATTACCTCGATAAGGTCAGCCACGTCGAAGGGGATATTTTGGAGTTGGGCTCATACAAGGGACACTCCGGATACATTCTGTCGAGGTTCCAGGAACGGGTATGTCAGCAAGAGCGATTAGGCCTTCCCAAAAAAGTGTTGCTATGTGATACGTTCGAGGGTTTCCCGGAAGAAAATCTTGCGATTGATTACAGGTGGAACAGCACTCACGATGTCAATTTCGAGCAGGTTAGGGCTAAATTTGAAGGTATCTCCAATGTAGAGTTTGTCAAGGGGGATATTCGCAGGACTTTGGCCCGCTTAGTGGCACAGAGAAATTTTTCATTTGTTTACATAGACCTGGATTCCTTTTCCGCAACCGGATATGCAGTACAAACAGTCTATAACAAGGTCAGCTGCGGTGGAGTGATTGTCTGTCAGGATTATGGTAAGGAGCATTGTATTGGAGCAAGATTGGCCGTGGATAACTTTATACGTGACCATCATTGCGTGAGTTTCTTTTCTTTTTTTAGCGGACTTATGATCATTGTAAAGACGATGGTGGACTCATGATCTGGATTTTCCCAATGGCGGGCAGAGGTAGCCGGACGAAGCAACGGGGTGAATTCAAGCCTTTTATCGAGATAAACGGCAGGAAAATGCTCGCCTGGCTGCTGAGGTCTATCAGCGCAAAAATCGCCGATTCCGATAAGCTTGTTTTTGTCACGACCACCGAGTATGCCGACAGATTTGATGTGCAACGATCCATATCGCTGATCCTCCAGGATGAAGAACTGAGTTCTCATTTCGTGTTGATCACATGTGAAGAAACACCCCCCGGCCCGTCTGCGACCGTCTATCAGGCACGTGAGCGGCTCTATACGGATGAGCCGGTTATCGTGATCAATTGCGACCAGTATATCGATTTCGATATGGGTGATCTCTCACAGAGTGAATCCGGCTTTCTGCCGGTCTATGCCGAATTCACACAAAAGTCCAGCTATGTGGAAATCATCAACGGCGTAATTACCAGGATCGTTGAAAAACAGAATATTTCGAATCTCGCCAGCGCCGGTGTCTATGCTGTGTCCAGCGGCAAGGCTCTGACCGAAGCGATTGAAAAACAATTTCAAGATAATCAGCAAACCAACGGCGAATTCTATGTGGGCGTGGGCCTGAACAATCTCATAAGGAACGGCTTTAGGTTTTATCCAACCAGCGTCAGGGCCAAGTATGACTTGGGAAGCCTCAGAGGAATCGACATTTTTGAACAGATGTGCCGGCGGCTGTACCCGCAAACAAATAATGAAATCGTTCCGACTTTGGTGAGTTGATACTTAGCGGGATGCCCAAAGGAAAACTTATGGACAAGAGAATGAATGGTAAAATAGCCGTCCTCATCAGTGGGCCTGTCAGATACGTCACTCTGGTAAATCAAAGACTCCATACTATCCTGAGAGATTGCGAATATGATTGCTTCTACCATTTGTGGAGCGCCGACCTCGGCAATAAAAAACGGGCCGGAGCCCAAACTGATTACACAGTGCTTTACACACATCCCCGTACAAAAGTCCTGATCGTGCAAACGCCGTACTCCGAAGACAGCTTTGCCGATACCATCGGGATCGAAACCGGATCGAACTCCACGATCAACGCAACCATGGGCATGTTCTTTTCAGTGAGTCTTCTCTGCAATTACCTTAAACACCTGCCGGACCTTGAAAACTACACGTATGTTCTGCGATTAAGAACGGATTGTGCAATTCTTAATGATGATTTCCTCTCGTTACTCGATCCCGATCTGAATGTCCTTACGACTGCGAAAAGCTATTTCATTCAGGACGAGTGGATCAGTGACCATATCTGCTTCGGCTCCATTGAGAATTTCTTCAAACTGTGGTGCTATCCGGGCATGAATCAAATATACGAAGCGTATAAGACAGGAGACAGAAATCCCGAGGTGACTTTGTTACGCCGTTACCAGCAGAACCTCACAAGTGTTCCCCTCAATCCATCCATCATACGATTCCGCGATTATCATATCGTGTATTATCCAACGAGAGACTGTGATCCCGAATGTATTAATCGTGCCATCAATAACGCCGGCATAGAGAATTTTTTCCTCAACGGACGTGCCCAAATCAATTTGGCGGAAGTGGATAAATTTAACGCTACGTTCAAAGCAAAATTGATGAAGCAGAAGGGTTTAAAGCAAGACCAAAAGGCCAACCCGATTCCTGTTCCGTCATCGGCCCGTTTCGAGTACGGGCCCAGGTTTTCGTTCGTGATGATTGTCTTGAACGGCATGCCGTTCATAGAGTACAGCCTTCAATCAATCTATGAGTTTGCCCACGAAGTGATTATCGTGGAAGGCGCCGTTGAGAAATGTATGTTCGCGGCCAACCCAGACGGGAGCTCGACGGATGGAACGGT
>Ga0272442_10001314_pt1 | contig 38000 bp, 33 predicted proteins | sample SSMForm2O_FD_200262 | JGI IMG/M metagenome (GOLD analysis project Ga0272442, IMG submission 200262) | Marine sediment archaeal communities from Little Sippewissett salt marsh, Falmouth, MA, United States - SSM-Form-2O | ecosystem: Environmental > Aquatic > Marine > Wetlands > Sediment ... | reverse complement strand
CCGAAGGAATGGGAAAAGGCCAGAATGATAACGCGTTTGTAGGATTTACCCTTGATGTGGCGATAGGCGGCCCCCATGACGGGTCCGGCCAGGCGATAGCCGGCATGGGGCGAGATCAGGGCGACCGGTTTTCCCTCCACATTACGAGGGGGGGCCTCCTCCATGTATCGATCCACGTCTTTTTTGAGGGTGGCCGGATCGCTGGGAAACCAGAATCCCGCGCCGGAGCATTTATGCACGTCCTTCGAGGACCCTGGACAGGCGATTCCCAATATTAATAAAGTGAAGAGAAGATAGTTGAAGCGATGCATTTTTCCGACTCCCGTGTGGTTGGATCAAAACCGATTTTATACAGTGAAAGATACGGAAGTGTGAGGGGGCTCTTCAACAGAAAAGATCATGTTACCGGCAACGCCGGGCTTCGATCATTTCCGCATAGATATTTTCATATTCGGCAACCATGCGATCCAGTGAAAATCGCTCCCTTACGGTAGCTGCGGCATCTGCGGCCATTTCCCTGGCCGCGGCTGGATTTTCGGCCATGAAGGAGACGGCGGCGGTAATGGCCCTGGGATTCCGGGGTGGGATCAGGAGGCCGTTTTTCCGGTTTTGAAGAATCTCCGGAATGCCTCCCACCTTGGTGGCCACACAGGGGATTTCCCGGGCCATGGCCTCGAGCAGCGAGGTGGGGCATCCCTCCCAGTGTGAAGGAAGGATAAAGATATCGCAGATGGCGAGGATTTCAGCCGGTTCGGGGCAATATCCGGGAAAACGCACATGGTTCGCGAGTTTTCGCTTCACGGCCGTTTTTTCGATCTCTCCATGGGAATCGTCACGCCCGGCAAAGATAAAAAGGATGTCGGGGAATTTCTCTTTGAGCTCCGGGAGGGCGGCAAGGATGTCCCGGTGACCCTTCATCACCCGAAGGTTTGCCACGTGAGCCACAACCGGCCAGGCATCCTTCCCGATCCCGTACTTTTCCCGAAGGGAAGCGAGCTCCTCCCCTGGGTATGGACGAGGAGCGGGAATGCCGTTATAAACCGTCTGGATGAGACCCGGGGAATACCGTTCCCTCCGGATACGGCTGATTTTGCCGCACTCGGAGTTGCTGATAAAGCAATCGGCCCATCGCATCGTTGCGTGATCGAGGAGTACGTGATACCAGCGCCTCCAGGGATCGGGGCTGCGGATGCTGGAGATGATTATGGGGATCCCGGCCATATGACCGAGAAACCGCCCCACCGTATCCGCCCTTAAACCGTATGTATGCAGGAGATCAAAGGGGCGGCTTTTCATGATTCGATAGAGAGATCGCCACCTTTTCCATTGAACTGGATTGGCAAGACCCACGGTCTGCCCCTCATAACCAAGCTCCCTTACCATTTTGGTAAGTGTACCGCTTCCCACGAGGGAAGAGACGTGGGCGTCGAACCTGTTTCTGTTCCAGCTCGAAAGGAGCTGAACCAGCATTCGTTCGGTGCCCCCGATGTCAGAAGAGGAGGTCAATTGCAGTGTGAGATACTTTTCCATGGAAAGAGAGCGCCCATTCGCCGTTCGTTACAAACCAACCGGAAAATCCCGCTTAAAAAGAGAGCGGGCCCTCGTGAAGATCCCCGCGGTCGATAAACGTCATAAACCACAGTTCCAGACACAAAAGGGTCCAGAGGCGGTGATGATGATTCTGCCTCCCCGAGCGGTGATCCTCGATGATCCCGGCGATATATTTCATATCGAACAGATCGCGGGACCGGGCCTTTTCAGAGAGGAGAATATCCTTTGTGAACTGGTGGAGATCCTTTTTGAACCATTCTCCCACGGGAACGCCGAAGCCCTGTTTTTTTCGCCATAGAAGATCGTGCGGGAGGATATCCTTGAGCACTTTTTTCAGGTGATGCTTGAGTGCGCCGTTGCCGAATTTGATCTCCGTGGGAAGGGCGGCGGCGTATTCCATGAGCTTCTGATCCAGGAAGGGGGCGCGACCCTCGAGGCTGTTGGCCATGGTGGTGCGATCCACCTTGGGCAGGAGGGCGCCATGAAGATACGTCATGATATCCGATCGCACCTTGCTCTCGACGGAGGTCCCGGCCCATTCGTCGTTATAGTATTTCAAGGGGTAGAGATAGGGATCGATTTCGGAGAGGTATTTCAGCCTTTGGCTGTACATCCTTTCTTTCTGGTAGTCGCGGAAGATGGTCATCATCTGGAGGTAGAGCCTGCCCTCGTCGTAGAGGGAAAAGGTGTTTGCGTATTGGAGTTTTTCGAAAAAGGCGGAGTTTGGAAAGATACGAAACAGGGCCTGGAAGAGCGGTTGAGCGATGGTTCGAAGCGATTTTGGTATGCTCATGTACTTCCTGAGTCTGGGCAGCCCCACGTAGCGTTCGTACCCGATAAAGGACTCATCGCCTCCATCGCCGTTCAGGGCAACGGTCACGTATTTCCTGGTCATTTTCGAGACATAATAGGTGGGAAGTGCGGAGGAATCGGCATAGGGTTCGTCAAAGTGCCACACGAGTTTGGGAAGGACGTCCATGGCATCGGGCCGGACGATGAATTCCTCGTGCCGGGTATCGAAGAGCTTCGCCACCTGTCGGGCGTACGGGAGTTCGTTATGGGTTTCCTCCTCGAACCCGATGGAGAAGGTTTTGAGTTCGCCGGTGATATGCCTTCTCATGAAGGCCACCACGGCCGATGAATCCACCCCGCCGGAGAGGAAACACCCGAGGGGCACCTCGCTGATCAGTCGGATGCGAACAGCCTCGTCAATCATGGCCTCGGTTTTTTTCAGGGCGTCGGTTTCGGAGATGTCTGTCTTTGGAACGTAATGGAGATCCCAGTAACGGTTTGTTTCGATCCGGCCGTTTTGATATGTGAGGGTCGTTGCCGGTTCGAGTTTTTTCACGTCTTTGAAAATGGAATAAGTGGGGGGTACGTACTGGAAGGTGAGATAATAGTGAAGGGCCTGGTAATCGATGTCGCGGGATACGGCGGGATCCATGAGCAGGGCCTTGAGTTCCGATGCGAACAGGAAGCGGTCGGAAAGGAGGGCGAAAAAGATCGGTTTCTTGCCCACGCGATCCCGGGCCATGAAACATTTTTTTTCCTTCTCGTCCCAGATGGCAAACGCGAACATGCCGCGGAGATGATCCACGCATTTTTCGCCGTATTCCTCGTAAAGATGCAGGATCACCTCGGTATCGGAATTGGTTTTGAACGCAAAACCCTTTTTGACGAGATTTTCCCGGAGCTCCTGGAAGTTATAGATTTCGCCGTTGAATATGATGACACATGAGTCGTCCTGATTTGTGATGGGTTGCTGCCCCCCGGCGAGGTCGATAATGGAGAGGCGTTTATGGCCGAGGGCCACGTTGCCCTTGAGGTAGTAGCCCTCCTCGTCAGGTCCGCGGTGATGGAGCATCCGGTTGATGGCCTGGATCTCCTCAGATGAGACCTGTTTATTCCGGTCGAACAGTATTTTTCCGCAAATTCCGCACATACCAAGCATGTTTCCCCTCTGAACAAAAGATCGACTGAATCGAGACAAAGCCTGATGACCCAATAATAAGAGGTGACATAACGTTTCATAAAGGGAATGGCAATGATTTTTCGGAAAAAAAGGTCACTTGAGGAAAGAAATAATCCAAATATGGCCTTATTATTTCCCGATCAATTGTTCTCGATAAATTTCAGCCATTGTTCGGATACTTTGGAGAATTCCATTTCATATATTTGCATGAACGTCCGTTTAAAATCCTGAACAGAGATATCGTATCTGACAGTAGAATATAATGTCCTGAATTTCTCAATCCCGTATCGATCGATCAGAAATCGAACAAATGATCCCGCGGGTCCGTAGGATCGATCCGTGGCGTACTTCCAGAAGGTATCATTATCCAGAAGATCCTCCAGGGGAATGAAAGTTCCCCGTTTTCTCATCTGTTTGACTCTCTTATGCAAACTCCGGGGCCGTTTATATCCATATCGAGGATAGCCAAGGGTATAAAAACCAGGAAAGGCCGTGGCCGTTCCCTCCAGTAAAAAGGCATTGGGATTTCCAAGGTAGGCCGCAAAAATATGAGTCATCTCATGGATGTTATTGGGGTATATGGAATGGATATCGTTTGCTGGTTTACAAACGGCCAGGCCGTCCCCATCCGTTTCGGTATGAAATTTCTTATGTTCTCCGGAATAGTATTTATAATATTCGATCTTTCCAGGGATCGAGACTCCGAAATTTTTCTCCAGCCCCATGTAATGAATTTCCAGTTCTCTTTTGTGTCGATCCTCGATCCTGTCGCCCCTGGCAAAATAAAAGATGAAATGTTCCGTTTCCATTCTCTGATCCAGGGGGGCGGTTGTTGGGACATCACGGCTGGTGGTCCAGAAGTTCCCAAAAACCTGGGAGATGAGTGCAATGTAGCCGGAAACCGCCAGAATAAGCATTCTTTTCATTTAAAGACCTTTGTTATGTACGGCGAGGCCATGGCGGTGCAGAGGGCGCCGTAGCCGAGCTTGAAGGAGATGATATCTCCCGGATGGAAGAGCCTTTCTCCCGTATCCAGGATAATATGATCGCTGCTGGCTCCCAGGATCTCCATCCCCCGGGGACAAATGAGGCCGGATGCCATCACATCCTGTATCCCAAGGGCCAGGATCGCCCTCTTTCTCGATCCGCGATCTTCAAAGTGGGGAACGTTTCCAAAGGCGTCGGATGTGATCTCGCCATAGGGAAGGGTGGGTTTGATGCCCGATTCGATCACCTCGGCCCCGAGGAGAAACGCATTGGTGTGAAGATCCGGGATGGGATTTCCATGCAGGGTTTCACGCCCGAGGAGGATGGACTCCCCCAGGCGAAGATTGTTGATCCGGCCGGGATCTTCCGTTTTCAAAAGCCATTCATAATTGGCGGAGTTGCCGCCGGATACGATTTCGAAGCTGTGATGGAAGGCCTTTTCCATTTCACAGGCAAGTTCCGAGAGGCGGCGCATTTTGCCTTCATCCGGCCTGATGCCGCCGAGGCAGGCCAGGTTGGTTCCGATCCCGAGGATTTCGATTCCCTCGAGCTTGAGGGCGGCTCTCATGGTCGCCCCCAGATCCTCCGGAAGGATCCCCTCCCTCAGATCGCCCATTTCCACCATGAGGATCACCTGGTGGGATTTTCCCGCCTTCAGGGCACACTCAGAGAGGCCTTTCAAAACGGAGATTTCGGTGTTGAAACTGATATCCGCCAGATTTACCACCGATTCGCACCGGGATGGGGAGGGCGTTCGAAGGAGGGCCAGGCGTGCCTTGATTTTCGCCTGCCTGAGGCGACGGAGGTTTTCCAGGCGGGAATCGGCCAGGATGGAAATACCGGACTCGACGAACACCCGTCCGATCTCGGGATCGCCGCATACCGCCTTGGTAACTCCCATGATGCCGATTTTTTTTCCATCCAGTAGGGAGCCCAGCCGTACGGCGTTATGCCGGATTTTGCCAAGATCGATTTCCAACCAGGGGGCTTCCATGGCGAATCCTGTTTTCTATTCGATATTCTGAACCTGTTCGCGGAGTTTTTCCACGATATTTTTCATGGCGAGAACCAGGTTGGTCACCCCGGTTTCCCGGGCCTTGCTCCCAATGGTATTCACTTCCCGCAGGATTTCCTGGCAGATGAATTCGAGAGATTTCCCCACGGGATCGTCGGTATCGGATTCGATCGATTTTCGGAGGGCGGCTAGGTGTGAAGCCAGTCGATCCAGTTCCTCCGTGATGTCGCACTTGTCAGCGTATAAAAGGACCTCGGCCTCGAGCCGCTCGCGATCGATGGGGCTTTTTGCAGACTGGTTGAAGGCGTCGATTTTTTTCAGGAGACGGAGGCGGTATTTTTCCAGGACGTCGTCCTTTTGCCCCATGATTTTCCCCCGGTATTCATCGAGGGATTCGAGCATGGAGAGGAGATCCCCGGAAAGGCGAAGCCCCTCTTCCCTCCTGGTGTGGAGAAGCTTTTTAAGGGCCTTTCTCACCCCCTTTTTCAGTTCTTTCCAGATTGCCTTCTGATCCACGGTGGGGGGGAGTTCCACATAGAGGGAAGGGACATGCAGGAAGTCCCCGAGGGAGACGGAGACATCGCCTCCCCACTTTTCCCGGATGGAGAGGATATCCCGATACAGTTTTTCCAGAAGGGGTGCGTTGATTTCGACTCCGGGAAGCCCCTCCCCTTTTCTGTTCCAGCGGATGGAAATATCCACCCTTCCCCTCCTGATGTCCCGAACGATCATCTTCCTCATCTCCTCCTCCAGCCTGGACAGGGAGCTTGAAATCCGGAAGGAGAGATCGAGATAGCGGTTGTTCACGGATTTGATTTCGATCGAGAAAAATCCCAGATCGGTCTCCAGATCTGCGGAACCGAAACCGGTCATGCTTTTCATGACAGCGCCCCCTGTTTGAAGATTTTTATTGCGTACAGGTGTTCCTTTTCGTTACACAATGAACATATTGCCAAACAACAACGACTTTTCAAGTACAAGTCGAGAAAATAGATGAAAAAAAAGGAAAAGGAACAATCGAAATCTCATGGCGGTGACCTTTCCCGGGAAAAGGAGGGGGCAAAGGGTGGGGACGCATCCGAAGCCATCAACCAAAGGAATCCCCTTATTGAAATCAGCTCCGTGGATCTGGACAACATTTTTTTCCCGGAAGAGCCGACGGGGGAATTGACGGAGCGGGAGCCTCCGTCCCGTTTATCGATGAACGATCTGGTGGATATTCCGACGCCTCCCCCCCGCACCCCGTCATCGCCCACTTCCAAGATCCGTGTGGAAGACGCCACCCCTCCGCCCCCGTGGGAAAGAAAACCCCAAGAAACAAAGCCCCCTGCTCCCCCTCGAAAGGACCCTCGTTCGGGACAGAAAATACCTGATTTTCGACTTCCCAAAGGGAAAATCCGATCGGATAAGATCTTTATCCCCCCCGCGGGGGACAGTATTGGGAAGTACGGAAGTCTTGATGTTACAAAAGTGTTTGTTCCCGCTGATCGAATCGACGAGAAGGGAAAGGTGCTTCCCTCGCCGCCGGAAGAATCGACCGGATATCCGGGGGCCGTGTCGAGAAAGCCCCAGCCGCTCTATAAAATCATGCTCTCCTACGGTCGGCGGATTCATTTTCGGAGGACCATCGCCCTGTGTTCCGAGTTTCTGGGTATCGCGCCCGAGGTGGCTGAAAGGCGAATCCGTTACGGAAAGGGCATCCTTTTCGAACACCTGGACAAGGATACGGTGCGTGACCTTCACCGGAGGTTTCTGGGCATTTCCCAGGGCATTCGAATCGTCAAGGAAAACAAGTCCAGCCGGATACCGGACCCGAAAGAGGTCCAGGTCTGGCTATTTTCCGGCAGGCACTTCCAGGTGCACACCGAAAAGGAAAAAATTGTTCTTCCCTGGAAGGGAATCCGGGTTTTCTGTACGGGAAATATCCGGCTGCATCCCTCGGGCGAATCCTATAAAAAGGTCCTGGACGCCATCCTGGGGAATCCCTTTGTGCATCTTCGCATCTGGGATACCACATTCAACTATAAGTCTTCCGGGATTTCCAGGGAGTCGGTCAAGGATACCAATTTCCTGAAACTCCTGAAGACACTGACCCGGTTTACGAAGAACGTCCGCTTCAGTCCCACCATAAAGGAGATGCTGGATGGCAATCAGAAGGAACCGAAGCGATTTCAGAGCCTCGAGGAATTCAATAATTATACCAGGTGGGTTTACCTTACCTTTTTTGGTGAACCGCTCAGGTTGTAGCCTGTAACCAGTGGGAATTATGGTTTTGAACCTGATCAGCCTGACAGGGGGATTTGTACTGGGCTGGATTGCCACCTGGTGTTCGATCAAGCTGGCTCATCGGTTTAACATTCGCGACCTGCCGGTGAAACGCAGTTCCCATACCATTCCAACTCCCCGGATCGGCGGATTGGGCATCGCCGGACCCTTTATCCTTTTTCACATCCTGTTTCTCCTCCAGGGTCAAGTTGCTGGAATATCCATACCCGATCGATATCTTGTCCCTGTCCTTGTGGGGGGGATTGCCTGTTTTATCTTCGGACTGAGTGACGATCTGTGTGAAATGAAGGCCATATTAAAACTCCTGTTTCAGTGTGTGTGTGCGATGCTGCCCGTGGCCATGGGTTTCCGCATTCATTCCCTGGCCAGATTCACCGGACTGGTACTGCCTCCGCTTCCCGGCTCTCTTCTGGCCTTTTGCTGGATTCTCCTGATGATAAACGCCTTTAACTTCATGGACGGCATGAACGGGAAGGCGGCCACGTTCGCGATGGTGGCGGCCCTGTTTCTTTCCCGGCTGGCGGCGGGCTCCCTGGCATTCGTCCCCCCGATGCTGGCGTTTTTAGCGGGGAGTTGCATCGGTTTTCTGGTGTTCAATCTCACCCCGGCCCGGACCTTCATGGGTGATTCGGGAAGCCAGTTTCTGGGATATTTCCTGGGTGTTCTTCCGCTGTATCTTCATTCCCACGATCCGGAGAGATATCCCTTCGGGTCCTTCGTGATACTCCTTTTCCCGTTTCTTTACGATGCGCTTTATACCCTGATCCGGAGGATTCGCCGGGGAGAGAACCTGTTCGAGGCTCATCGCTCGCATCTATACCAGAGGTTGCTGATCGCCGGTTGGACTCATTCCGGGGTGCTTCGCCTGGTTTTCGTGACTTACCTGATTTGTGGAATATCGTCCCTTGTATTCGCGGTTACACATGAAACCAAGATCCGTATTGTAATGTGCCTCTTGACGATCCTTGTGATGGGAGCTTACACGATTTTCGTCTGGAGCGAGGAGAAAAAAAATATAAGAACAGGGAGCCCTTAATCTGTTTTCTTTCCTTGCAGGGAGTTTCAGGATGTTTTAAGGAGTTTCAAGCATACCAGGGTACGAGAGGTGAAAAGAGATGACCACACCACCCAAATACGAAAAGGGTCGCGTCCTTGCGAGGTATCCGCTGGGTCAGCTGATGCAGTATACCCCGCCCGAGACTGACGAGGTGCAGTTCGCCAAGATCCTGCAGCCGCCCGCGACTCTTCCAGAGGAGCTTTGCGAGGATCTTTTATCCACCATGAGGGAGGAAACGGAAAGCCTTCGTGAACCGCCCGGGGAAATGATCTCTCCATCGCTACTGACGGAAATCTATCCCGGCTGCCTCGTGGCTCTCTATTCCCAGCCCGATTTCCCCTCCCTGTCGCATTATATGAAAGAAAACGCCCCCCTTCCCCTGGAGAGGGTTATGGGATTTCTGGATCAGCTGGCTGAAATATTCAATCTTCTTTTCCACTGCGGCATCCATCGCTTTCAACTGGAGCTGAACATCATGCCCGTGGATCCGGAGGAGCATATTATTTATTACCTGGATACGGGTCTGGTCAACCTGGCCAAGTATCCGGAGCTGCTTCGTCTGGGATACATAGACGGTCCTCCCCAATTCATCCCCCCTGAGCTGTTGCGGGCCGGGGAGCTGCAGGCCACGGCGGAGGTTTACCTTTTCGCGGTATTTACACATTATCTCCTGACTGGAGAAATCCCTCATGCCAGGCACCCTCTGGCGACGTCCGCGGCTTTCTGCATAAGTGAGCACCTTCCTCCACTCCGCCGTTTCAATGACGAGCGTGAGAAGAAACTGAACGACATCCTGGCCAGGGCCTCGCATAAGGATCCCAAGAGTCGTTACCCCACCCTCGAGGAGTTTTTGCAGAATATCAGGGAGATCCTGAGGTAAGAGGAGTCCTGATAATTTCCTTGAGTTCCGGGGGGGCTTTGATTATCTGTTGAAATCTCTTGTGCATGCACTGATCCTAGCGAAAAAACAGGAAAGCCCATGGCCACCCGCACCCAAAAGATCAAAGTCGGCGTTTTCCTTTTCCTGTGCATGACATTCCTTGTGATCGTGCTTGTGTTGATTTCCGGCGTTCAGCGATACACCACGGCCCTTTACTATGTTAACTTCAATGAGTCGGTGACCGGCCTGGACCGGGGCGGGGAAGTTCGATACAACGGCGTTCCGGTGGGGCAGGTGAAAGAAATCAACATCGGCCTTGGGGGCGCGGTCAATGTGGTGCTCGAGATAAGAAAGGATCAGATAAGCGAGATCCGCACCGGCACCAAGGCCCGCCTGGCGCTTCGGGGAATCACGGGAATTGCCTATGTGGAGTTGTACGGAGGGGGTTTCGGGAAAGTCCTTCCCCCCGGATCTGAAATTCCCTCGGAGTTTTCCTTTATCAGTAATGTGACCGCGAATTTCCCCGCCATCCTGGAAAGTCTCGACTCCATATTAGTCAAAACGAATATCGCCCTGGGGGAGCCTGAAACGAATTTCAAAGAGAACCTGGACGGCCTGTTTTTCCAGATCGAGGAGACCACCGGGGTGCTGAACGAATTCGTCCGGGAGGCCACAACACAAACCAGGACCCTGACCCATCGCCTGAACCATCTCATCGAGAACTGGGATCGCAGGTCTTCGGAAATCACCCTTCATGCCAACACGCTCCTGAGGAATCTGGACGAAACGACCCTGAATTTCAACCGGAGGATCTCCAGCATCGATTTCAGGCCCACTCAGGTAAAGATCAATACCATGGCTGATCAGATTACCACAACCACCAGGGAGCTGGAGGCGTTTCTGAACGAAACCAACAAGAGCGTCATGGATGTGGAATACAGCCTCCTTCGAGCCCTGAAGCAGCTGCGCACCACGCTTTTAACTGCGGAGGAACTGTTCGAGAACCTCGAGCGGGATCCCTCCTCGTTGATTTACGGAAACAGACCTCCCGAAAAACGGAGGGGAAGCAGACAATGAGACAAACAATTCGCCTGTTCGCGATCCTGTCCGCCGTTTTCCTTTTCACCGCCCTGATCGGTTGTATGGGGCGAGGTCCCAGGGTGCCCATCAGATTTTATTCCTTCCCGGAGGGATTCCACACAACCGCGACGACGGAAAAAGCCACATCGATCCGGCTGGGGATCGGCAGCTTCGAGTCCTCCGGCGCCATTGGAAAGTTTATCCTGTTTCGCGTTTCCCCGGTGGAGGTGAAATATAATCGATATGAAAGGTGGGTGGAACAACCGAACGAGATCATAACCCGGGCTTTTCTGCAGGCCCTCGACTCCTCGGGATTCTTTTCCGAAGTCACCCTGGCGGAGGACATTGCCTTTCATCAATCGACTCATCTTCTGAGGGGATACGTGGACCGGTTCGAGAATGACCGGAGCGTTTCTCCCCCGTGCGCGGTTCTATCGGTCAGACTCGAGCTGCGTGATATTGCCTCAGGTCGCCGCGTTTGGGAATCCACGGTTTCGTATCGCCATCCAATCCAGGGCCGGGAGACCGCGGATTTTGTCCGTGCCATGGAAGAGGCCATCCGGCGGGTTCTGGAAAAATCGCTGTCAGACATGAAAAATGGTCTCATCAAGAGCAAATGAAACAGCTCGCCGGACCGTGACGGAATAAAATCCCATGTCATCATATCATTATCACGAAGAAGAAATCCTGGGCAAGGCCTATGACGCCCGTCTCATGAAAAGGCTGCTTGCCTATGTGCGTCCCTATTATTATCTCCTGGCCCTTGGGATTCTGCTTTCCTTTATTGTCTCCGGTCTGGAACTCGCCCTGCCATACATTGTCAAAATGACCATAGATGTTCATATCGCCGGCTCGGATTATGCCGGCATCGTGCGGATGTCTGTTTTTTACCTGTTGATCCTGGCCGGTTCCTTCAGTTTCGATTATATCAAGATTTATATTTTGAACCTTCTGGGGCAGAAAGCGATGCGTGATCTGAGGATGGATCTTTTCGGACATGTGGAAACGCTGTCGCTTCGGTTTTTCGACAATAATCCCGTGGGGCGTCTCATGACACGCATCACCAACGATGTTCAGGTTCTGAACGAGCTTTTCGCCTCCGGCGTGGTTACCGTGGCGGGGGATATCTTTCTTCTCGCCGGAATTATCATACTCATGGTGGCCCTGAACTGGAAGCTGGCGTTCCTGGTCTTCACCACGATCCCCCTTCTTTTCGTACTGGCCCAGTGTTTCCGACTCCGCATCCGGGATATCTACAGAAATGTAAGGGTTCGCCTGGCCCGATTAAATTCCTATCTCCAGGAGAATCTCTCCGGTATGCAAATCATCCAGGCCTATAATCGCCAGGAGAGAAATTTTAGCGAGTTTCGTCACCTGAACAATGGCCTCAGGGAACAGAATCAAAGGGCCATATTCCAGTATGCCGTCTTTTTCCCTTCGGTTCAAACAATCGCCGTGGGAGGCACTGCCCTTCTGGTCTGGTTCGGCGGGGGCGCGGTGATGCGGGGGGCCCTGACCATCGGAACCCTGATCCTGTTCATTCAATACGTGAACCGTTTTTTCGAACCGATCCGCGACATTTCCGAGAAATACAATATCCTTCAATCCGCCATGGCGTCTTCGGAACGAATCTTCAAGATTCTCGATACCAGACCTCAGATCACAAATCCCGTGCGGCCCGCCCCCCCTCCTTTACTGGAAAGGGGAATAGAATTTCAGGATGTATGGTTCGCATACGATGGAAAGGAATACGTCCTGAAAGATGTCTCTTTCCGGATTCCCCGGGGGAAGACCGTGGCCATTGTGGGTGCCACGGGAGCAGGCAAGACGTCGATTATCAATCTGCTCTGCCGCTTTTACGACTATGACAGGGGATCGATCACCATAGACGGAACGGATCTCAAGGAATTTGCCGTAAAGGACCTGCGTTCCCTGATCGGGCTGGTTCTCCAGGACGTTTTCCTGTTTTATGGAGATATCCTGGGGAATATCCGCCTGGGCAATGAAACGCTAAAAGAGGCGGACGTGGAACGGGTATCCCGAACCGTGAACGCGCATGAGTTCATCATGGGTTTTCCCGGAAAATACCGCCATGAGGTCAGGGAGAGGGGGGCTACTTTCTCCCAGGGCCAACGCCAGCTCCTCGCCTTTGCCCGTGCACTGGCCTTCGATCCGAAGCTCCTGATCCTGGACGAGGCCACCTCGAGCATTGACACCGCCACGGAAATCCTGATCCAGGATGCCCTCGAGAAGCTCCTGAGAAATAGGACATCCATCGTCATTGCTCACCGCCTTTCCACAATCCGTCGCGCGGATCAGATCATTGTTCTGCACAAGGGCTCTATTCATGAAATCGGGACCCACGGGGATCTTTTGGCCACGGACGGGCTTTACAGGAGGCTCTATGAACTGCAATACCGCCATATGGAGGGATTGTAAGATGAGAAAAGGTGTCATATCAGTGGTTGTCGCGATACTTGGAACAATGAGTCTCATCGTCCCATCTGCAACAAAAGAAGGGAAAGAAACAAACAAAGTGGAAATAACCCTGCCGGAACCCGAAATCCGGGGCGAGACGTCCCTGGAGGAATGCATTCAGAAGAGGCGTTCCAGGAGACATTTCACAAAAGAGGATTTGACCCTGAAACAGGTCTCCCAGCTGGTGTGGTCGGCTCAGGGCATCACGGATAGGGAGAGAGGTTTCCGTGCGGCCCCCTCTGCAGGCGCTCTCTATCCCCTGGAAATCTATATTGTCAGAAAAGACGGCTTCTATCTTTACCGTCCCGGGGAACATAAACTCATGTTAAAGGGAAAGGGAGACCGGCGGGATCTCCTGGCAAAGGCCGCCCTTGGACAATCCTCCGTGGCCCGGGCCCCCATCGACATCGTGATTTGCGCCGTGTATGAAAGGGTTACCGCGAAATACGGAAAAAGGGGAATGCGCTATACCCACATGGAAGCGGGGCACGCCGCCCAGAACATCCATCTTCAGGCGGTTTCACTGGGATTGGGATCCGTGCCGGTGGGGGCTTTCATTGACGGGGAAGTGGCGAAAACGTTGAACCTTCCGGAGGATCATCGCCCCCTGTATATTATTCCCACGGGCCATCCATCCATCCCCTGATGGATCATTTGAATTTTTCCAGTTCCGTAAGCATCTGATCGACCGTGAGCAGGGTATCGATACGGGCGCGGGAGTAACCGCGGGAATCGAGAAAGATGATCACAGGCGCCTTGAAAACACTGTAATAGTCACACAGTTTCCGACTCGAGCCGATGTTCAACCGGCAGGCGATGTAATTCTTCGCCAGGAAGGCCTTGATCCTGGGATCACCCAGAATTTCATCCTCCATGTTACGGGAATTCCTCCCCATGGAGGAAGCGAAAAAGAGCAGGATGCTTTTTTTCGCCGCACTCCCCGCCTGGATGGCCTGCCCGTAATCATTATACCACTGGATGGAACCGGTATTATAAGGGAAGACCGGCGCGGGAGTGGGGCCCGCGGATCGGGAAAACGGAGAACCCGTGGAGGTTACGGGGCGGGGGGTGGATACCGGCACAAAGGGAACGAACGGCGACTTTTTCGGTTGAGAGAAAGATGAAAAGGGAGAGGCTTCCCGGGAAGAGGAAGCCGGTGTGGAGGAGGGGGTGGAAATGGAAATCAAGGGTGTACGGGGTGGAGCGGATTTATATCGCTCTGCAATATTGGGGGGAGCGAACAGTACAGCATCGGTATACATCCTGCCGCCATTCACATCGCTCGGTTTGCCCGTGACTTCCGATGCCTGAACGGATACATAGGCTTTCTTTCCCGCGGGGAGGTCGTAAGTTCCCAGGGAAAACCACTGGAACGAATTGGGCTGCAGAGCCCCTCCCCAACCGGCCTGATCCAGATATTTCACCGTCTCTTTTTTGCCGTCGAAAACCACGTATTTCACATGATAGACATTACCGCTTCTTCCCCAGGTGACCAGGATTTCATATTTCCCGGGGCTTCGGATTTCGGGAGAGAATCTGGCCTCCGCATCCACCGGGGTTTCGGCAGTCACGAAACGCGAACCTATGGTTTCGGGCGAACACCCCTCGGCGAGGCTCTTGGCGATGCTGTCGGCCCAGTTTCCCTTTATCTCCGAATACCAGGAGGCGTTTTTACCCCCCTGACGGGATTCAATGATCATTTCCTGGGACCCGGCCAGGTTTGCAAAAGCCACCAGGAAAAGACAAACTGCGATTCGAAAGCGCATCCTGTATCACTCCTTTCTCCTGAATAAAAAAGGAGAAGACCGTGTTAATTCACGCAGTAAAAAAGACCCGTTATATTAAAAAAACGTGGACTATGGTTTCAACTGTTTTTTGAACATCTTTCAGAAAGGAGAGATTTTCTTCGAAATGGGAGCCCGGAACAGGGTTATTACCGGACAAGATTACAGATCCTGACACCCATTTTCATAGAAAACAAGTCGTGTATCTCCATATCGCTCTTCACGGAAGGAGCGGAAGAATCGATATTCTTGATCGATTCTATCCCCTTTCGACAGCTCGGCGATAACAAGGGTTCCGGAGGGGAAATTATTGTATTTTCCCATGAGAGCGAGGGTTTGGTGTGCAAGGGGGGTGTGATAGGGTGGTCCCAGGAAACAGATCACCGGTTTTTCCGGCGGGGGAAGCGTGGAAAGGATTTTCAGCACATCCTTCCTGACCAGTTCCGCCCGGGAGAGGAATCCGCAGTTTTTCAGGTTTTCCCTGATGATGCGGATGCAGGTTTCGTTTTTTTCGAAAAAGAGGGCCCGGACAGCCCCCCTGCTGAGGGCCTCGATACCCACGGATCCATTCCCTGCGAAAAAGTCGTAAAAGGCCGCGTCCTGGAGACGCGGGGCGAGAATTCCGAAAAGGGAGGTCTTGACGCGAGCGGACAGGGGGCGTGTTTTGCCACCTTTCCTCGTTTTCAACGGGAGGCCCCTCTTTTCCCCACCAAGAATACGCATGTTGTCCTGAATATCCGAATTTAAGATTCTACCCGGAAACCGGGTCAACCACGAAGGAATCCCCGGTTCATTTATACAGTTCTTTTTTCAGAACTCCGATGCAGGCAAGGTTCCGGTATTTCTCGTTGAAATCGAGGCCATACCCCACGACAAAAACATCGGGGACCCGGAAACCGACATACTTGATGGGAATGATATCGGTACGGGAGGATTTTTCCTTCCAAAGGAGGGAACAGATCTCAAGGCTCCGGGGAGAGTGAACCTCGATCAGTTCTTTCACAACCCTCAAGGTGTTTCCGGTGTCGTAGATATCCTCGATGAGGAGAACATCCTTCCCCTTCAGGGGGAGCTCCACATCCTTGGTAATGATCACATGCCCGGATGAGGATGTTTCGGAACCATAGCTGGAAGCGGCCACCATATCGAACGAATGAGGGATGGGGATCATGCGACAGAGGTCGGAGAGAAAAATCACGCCTCCTTTAAGGACACCCACGAGAACCAGATCCCGGTTCCGGTAGTCGTTCGAAATGGCATCGGCGAGTTCTTTGACTTTTTCCCGGATCTGTTCCTCTGTGAATAGTACGTTTTCCAGATCATTCATCAACATATCACAGGCCCTTGAGATTTGGGATTGATTCAGCGTTTGATAACAGTTCCCATGGGAGGGTGTCTCTGAGTTTTAACGAGCCGGTCATCTTCGAATTTGAGGATGAGGCCGATGCTGTAATAGTTCCAGTTTTCCTTCAAAGGGGGATGATCGGACATTTTTTTAATGTCCTCGGGGTCACCGTAAGTACAGACCGTGCGGACTTTATCCGAGAGGGGAATTTCGCGATACGTGGTATCGGTATCGAACACGCACTCGATGTTTTTATCGAGGTAGATCCAGGAATGTTTCACCTGGTAAACGCTCCTGGGATCTTTGAGGCGGCGATCCACCTCGAGAAAGCGATGGATCCTCCCGTCTTCCGTCCACCAGAACCTTATAAAATTCGGGTTGCCCAGTATTTCATGGACCTCCCTTTTTGCCTGGGAGAGATCGAGATCAGAGGGAAATCTGCGGCCGGGTCGGGCCACATTAACGGAATAGTCGAGATCAATGATAAAATCGAGTTTGGAGCGTCTGCAGGAACAAAGGAAAAGGAGGGCGCAGAAAAAAAGAGGGAAGAAAAGGCGAGGGGATTTGAAGAACACAATGGACCACCAGTCAAAGCTTGGGAAAAAAGGGGAAGAAAGGCGTAGAGCTCCCGTGAGAAAAGAAAGGGAATGGCTTGAAGATGAGCATTACTCCAGAATCTCTGAGAGTTGTTTCACCAGTTCTTCGCGTTCGGTAGCGGATTCTTTCAGCTGCTCGATCTCCTCTTCGAGGGCCTTGATCTTGTCCTGGCCTTCCTGGATCTGGATCTGCTGCTCTTTAATGACCTCGTTTTTCTCCCCGATCTTCTCCTTCACCATGGCGATCAGTTGCTGGTTCGAGAGGCCGGAACCGGAGGATTGTTCTTCAGCAGCCTTGCTCTCTTCGTTTTCAGCCATTTTGTTTCTCCTTTTCTTTTTTCTCGCACTCATAGAAAAACCTTTCATCCCAAGGTACAGAAAAATGGCGGAGAGGCCGGGATTCGAACCCGGGGAAGAAGTTTACCCCCTTCAACTGCTTAGCAGGCAGCTGCCTTCAGCCACTCGGCCACCTCTCCTGAATCGATGTTTTTTTCCTTTACTCACGTAAAGTAATGAGTTTACTTACGTAATAGAAGATTGTTTTCAAGGAAAAAAACCAAAAAAACCCTTGAATCTCAATTTTGATTTATCTCAAAAGTCATTAACGTTCTCATGGTGATAGATAAAACGAGGGACTTTTCAACCGCAATGGCGCACCACACCTGTGATGGACTTGCGTCCATGATCCGAAGGCTGGAGGGGCTCCTCGAGCATGACAGGCTTCTTCACAGCCTGGGTACCTTTCATACCATGCTTTTGCTTGCGGATGGGAAAGGGAAAGAACGTTGCCGTGCGGCTGTGACGGGTCTGGTGCACGATTTAGCCCGGGGTTTTTCGAAACCCGAGATAAAAAGACGCCTGGAGGCTGCCGGGGTCGCGATTGCGGAGGAAGACCTGGAGTTCCCGAAGATCTGGCATGCCCGGCTCGGAGCCATGATGCTTCAAACCGTTTTCGGCATCGATGATCCGGAAATGACTCGGGCCGTCAGGATACATCCCACCGGGGCGGCGGAAATGTCGGATCTGGCCAGACGCCTCTTTGTGGCCGACTATATCGAGCCGACCCGGAATTTCGAGGGAGTCGAGGATTTGCGCAAGCTGGCCTTCAGGGACAAGGATGCCGCGTTCAAGGCCGTACTGAAAAGAAAGACCGATCATGTCCGGAGAAAGGGAAAACCGCTCCATAACGACTCTATCGAGGCTCTGAAAAACTATTTACAGGAGGAATAAAAGGGGCTTTTGAGAACAAAAACCAAGGCGCTTCAGATCGCCCGCATTGCCCGGGATAAAAAGGCTGAGAACATTCTTGTCCTCGATGTGAGAAAGGTTTGCAATTTCACCGAATACTTTGTCCTGGCCACGGGTCTGACCAATACCCACCTCCGAGCCATCTGCGAGGAGGTGAAACAGAAGCTGAAAGCACGGGGCGTCACTCTATACGCCGTGGACGGCGGAAACACAGCCTCCTGGAGGGTGCTGGATTTCGGAGACGTTATATTGCACTGTTTCGACGAGGAGACCAGGCTTCTTTACGACCTGGAGCATCTCTGGGGCGATGCCCTTAATGTTAAATGGACTTAATCAATCTTAAGCAAAGGAAGATAAAAAATGCCTAAAAAGAAAAAGGAAGAAACGAAAAAACCGGTCTTCAACTTTAAAATCGGAGAAACCCTGGTGGAACCCACCGTGGGAATCTGCCAGCTCGAAGGCATCCGAAGGATGCACGTGGACGGCATAACGGAAAATTATTATATCTTCAAGGCCACCAACGCACGCGTCCTCGTCCCCAAATCACAGCTCGACAAACGCGGCATCAGGAAACCCATGACAAAAGACGACGTGAAAAAGATCTTCACCTTTCTCAAAATCCCCGTCTCCCCCACCAGGAGCGACGCCCGGCTCCAGTATATGAGCTATCGGAACGTGATGAAAAGCGGTGAGCCCCAGAAGATCACCAAGCTGCTCCGGGACCTTTATACCCTGGACCAGGCCGACGAACTGAAGGGCAAGGAGCGCGAGATCATGGATCAGGCCCGGCGGTTTTTGTGCGATGAAATCTCGTTTGTCCGGCAGGCCTCCAAAACCAGCATTATGGAGCGGATCAACGACAGCCTTCGCACCATGTATAAGAAGAAACTGCAAAAGGAACGGGAAAAGGCCAAGAAACAGGCCGCTGCGGAAGAGAAAATGAAAAATTCCAACTCCGAAGAGGAATAATCATCATTTAAAAAGGATGATGCAGATCATCCAGCCGCTCCCTGTTGGGCTTGATGTCCAGGAAGGTCGATAAGGCCCGGAGCAGGCAATCGAGCGGCAATCCTACCACATTGAAATAATCCCCCTCGATCCGGCGAACCAGGACCTTCCCCCTCCCCTGGATGCCGTAAGCCCCCGCCTTATCAAGGGATTCCCCGCTTTCCAGGTAGCGCTCCAGGGTTTCCTTCCTGAAATTCTTGAAGAAAACCGTGGTGGTCTCCGCATCCACCATGCACTGGAGAGAGCCGGCCCGAACCACGGCCACCCCGGTGATCACCTCGTGATCCCGTCCTCGAAGATCCATCAGCATTTGCTCTGCTTCCACCCGATCCGAGGGTTTTCCCAGGATCCTGTCCTCGATACACACAATGGTATCCGCTCCGATAACAAGGGCTTCCGTGTGACTGCCCGAAACGTCCAGGGCCTTGGCCAGGGCCGCCTTCATGGCGAATTCCCGGTGGCTCCCGTGGGAAATGGTGGATTCATCCACCCCGCTCGGTTCCACGGTAAATGAAAAACCGATCCTGCGGAGGAGATCCCGCCTCCGGGGCGAGGCGGATGCGAGGATAATGCGGGGTTTATCGGAAACTGGCATGGACGACTTTCAAAGGGGTTTACTTGACCACCTGGGTGATATCCGGATGTTCCAGGAGCATATCCACCTCCACGGTGCCGTCGCGGTTGAAACGGCGGTCCGTGACCCTGGCCCCCCGAATGATGGCCTCGACGCGGGTTATGATCCGATCATCCCGGGTCATGAAGTCCTCCACGGTTGTGGAAGAATTGATATAGACCCCCTTGAGCTGTTCCCCGAGCTGGCGATAGGCGTCCGCCTTGGCGGCCCGTTCGGCCATGAGCCTGGACTGGGCCGGGGTGACGGGACCCGTTACTGGTTTTTGCGGGGGCGGCGGTCCCGGGCTTTCCGGGATAATGATCTCCCCCAGGGGCTGGAGGGGGAGTTTCATCCTCACCTCCCACGATCCGTCATCCAGCTCCTTTTCAGATACCAGCTGGGCCCCGGAGAGATACCCGTGAACCTGGGTGTTGATCTCATCGCTCCGGGTAATAAAATCCCGAACCGTGGTTTTGGAATCCACCCGCACGGCCTGGACCTGTTCGGTCAGGTTTCGGAGGGCGTCGAGTTTGGCGGCCTGCCTGGCCATGAGACGGGCCTGGGCCTTGTTGACGGCCGAGCTGGGGGGGGCGCCGTTTCCGGTTGCGAAAACCTCCCCCTCGGCCCAGGAATAATCCGGTGATGCTGGTTCTTCCACGGGGGGTGGGGGCGATGGGGGAACGTATTCCGCCGCCCCGGTGCCGGTCACCCGGAGCCGTACCGGGACCGTCTGATGGCACCCTGTTATCAGGGTAAACAGGATCGCCGCAAAAACGGCAAACAAGAGGAAACGTCCGATCTTATGGATACTCATTTTCTGTCTCCTTATCTTATTATGTGAAATATAGTTCCGTCACCCGATACCCGGTCAAGGGAAAAGCACACCAGGCCGGATCGACACGAATGAAACCACCTCTTCCCTGGCACCTCCGAGGGGGACCACATTTGGGGTCAGACCCTTTACATTTGTATCTATTTAGGGTCTTACACCAATCCCACATGAATTAATTTCGATACATTTCGATAGGGTCTGACCCCCCTTATTGACGCCATTGATTCCACAGACGATGGAATCGACATTTGGGGTCAGACCCTTTACATTTGTATCTATTTGGGGTCTTACACCAATCCCACATGAATTAATTTCGATACATTTCGATAGGGTCTGACCCCCCTTATTGACGCCATTGATTCCACAGGCGATGGAATCGGCTTTCATACACCTTTTCGAAGAGATCGAGGCCGTCGGGATCGATTTCGGAACAGATCTCCCTCAGCTTCTCGATCTCGATGGCGATATCCACCCACTCGAGATCCGAGTGAAGGATCATGGAGGCGATGCGATCCGCTCCGCGTTTCAATTCCTCAGCTGGTTCCACGATAGCCTCCCGATCAAAGAGAGACCCGGGTTATTTCATTTTGGATTGGCCAGAAGGTGAATTACGTCCCCCACATCCACGATGCCGTCGCCGTTCAAATCGGCGCCGGGGAGCTCGGATGCCTTGAAGGGAGCGCTCCCCAAAAGGTGCGACAGAAGGCGCTCCAATGTGATCCCGCCAGTGGTCCCGAATTCGAGTTTCCACAGGGAACCGGAAAGGGAGGAGGGCATTTCCGGCTTTCCCAGGGCCCTGTAAACCATAATGGCGTTCTCCCCCGGAAGCCAGGAGAATACGCTCGAGGAATCGAATTGTGGAGTATGGGGAATCGGAAGGGGGATCCAGTCCCCGCCGTCCCATTCCAGGATCTTATCGGAATCAGACGCGAACAGGGTCATGCGGCGGCGCGCTGGATTGTAGATCATGTCCGCGGCCTCGAAATCCGGGGGATGAGGAGGGCTCAGCTCTTCCCAGTTCGAGCCGTCAAAGGTCCAGGTGTCGCGTAATGGAGACCAGAATTCATCTCTGCCGCCGCAGAGCATGATTTTTCCGGAGGTTTCGTCAAAGGCCATCTTGTGCAGCCGCCTGGGGGAGGGCCTGGTGGTGGGATGGGCCTCGTTCCAGGTGGTTCCATCCCAGAACCATGTATCATTTTCAATACCCAGTCGGATTGTCGAACCACCGAAAAGGACCGCCTTTCCCATTGGAGGGGACCACGCCATGGCATGATTCCAACGGTCATAGGGTGACGGGGAGGAATAGATCCGGTTCCAGCCATCCTTTTTTCCGATCCATGTATCGCCCATGGGGGTAGGAATATCAGTACTGCAATAAGCTCCACCGAAATAAAGGGCCTCGTTTCTCCTGGTATCGAAAACCAGGTCGAAATTCTCCCCCGCTCCCGGCCTGGGAACATTCCACAGCCACTTCCATGCTCCATCCTTCCTTTCCCAGAAATCCCCCATATCGATGGCACACCCGGCAATCGGTCCGAAACAGGGAAGCCCCCCCAACAGAAAAAGATCCCGGCTTTCAGGATCAAAATACATGGATCCGCCATTCAGGAGGGGACGGTCCAGCTCGGGGTAAACGAGTTCGAACTGATCGAAGCTGAGGGAAAAGCTGAGGAATAGCATGAAACCTTCGCGGCTTTCCCCGGTAAGGAGGTATCCGTCCCGGGCGGGATCGTACTCGATACCCCCGCAAAAATTAAAGGGATAAAGGATGGAGCGCTCGAGAACCTGATAAAAGCCACTTCCGTCCCATTCGTATATAAGTATCGTATCGTGATCCATAATGGAAAGCAGGAGTTTATCCTGTTTCCTGTTGTAAAAAAGGCGGGAAAAATTGAAAGGGACATCCATGGAAAGACGGATATCCGGGGTTCTGGTCCAATCGAGGCCGTCCCAGATCCAGTGTTCATAATCGTAAAGATCGGCGGTGGAAGATTCTTCAGGGTGAAACGAGATCAGGTGACAGATCCCGCGATCCGGATCCGAAGCCGTGATGAGGCGGGAAAAATCGGAGGGATGATGCTCCGGGAATTCCCGGATCCAGTCGTGGCCGTTCCAGTTCCATTGCTGGAAAATGCTTGTTTCATTCTCCAGATGATACCCCACGAACAGGGGAAGGCTGCGGGAGGAATCGAACACAAGGGAGGATCCTTCCAAAGGGACGGGAGAGCTGGTGGGCATGTCCGGGGTCCAATCCGTGCCGTCCCACTCCCAGGTCGAGGGGATCGCGACAAAGTTTCCTCCCTGTTTCACAGCTCTGGCGGTAAGGAGAAGGACATGGGAGGTTTTTTCATCGAGTGTTGTCAGTACTTCATAATAGTAACCGCTTTTTCTCTCGGGTTGAACGGTGCAATCTTTTGGTTCCCAGTCATTCTTTTGAAAGGAAAACAGATTTCCATTCTCATCCAGAAGGAGCATTTCCGAGCGGGCGGGATCGTAAAACAGGACCTTTTCAAGGTTATCATAGTTTTCGATATAGGGATTCTCGATATTGGGAACCGGAGATTTCAAACGCCAGTGGCGGCCGTCCCAATCCCAGGTTGTGAGCCTTCGATCATATTCCGATTCGAGATAAACCACGTGACTGGTGGCCCTGTCTAAAACAGGCCCGCCGAAATAACGTCCATCGCCGGGTTTAATATTATGATCGTTCTTGGTGAAGATTTTCCCGTCCCACGTGCTCATGGAGGGCGCCAGGAGGATCTTTTCCAGGCAGGGATCATACACGGCCCCCCCGTTGATAAAGTAACGCCCATCCTGGATGGCCGATTCGAAAAAGGACCATTTCCCGCCGTCCCATTCCCAGATGTGATACGTGTCGTACGGCCAGGGCCCCTTCGATCCCCAGAACAGGATGCCCCGTTTTTCATCGAATGCGGTGCTTCCCCAATAATAATTGGAATCCAGGAGCGGCCCGGTTGTGTAATCGTCCTCGAGACTCCATGATGTTCCGTCCCACGTCCAGTGATCCAGGATATGGTAAGTGGAATGCATCTCCAGACCGCCGAACAGGTGCGTGACCTCCCGCACTGGATCGTAAATCCAGAGAGGTTCCCGCCTTTCGCGTGGGGAGGGATTAACTGATATTGGATCCCACCTGGTTCCGTTTCCTTCCCACAGCTCGTTATCCGTCCATAACACGTAAATCCCGCGGGATGTATCATAGACCATTTGGGGTTTCAGGGAACAGGATGGTGCGTTTTCCGCGGGGATGGGATCCCAGGCCTCCCCGTTCCATTCCCAGAGGTTCTGCTGGAACAGGCAGGTGACTGCCTTTCTCGAGTCATCGTAAGTCATGAGGTGTTTACAGCTCAAATCGTAGAGTTCGGGGATTCCCGGATCCAGGCACTGCCACTGTGGAAGTGCACCGGAGAAAACGGTTACGAGGGAAAAAACAATTGCCAGGGCAAAAAGTCGTTTTTTCATTGTTACATACTCCTTGCCTAAAATATGAACGGGGAATTTCGGGAAATCAATAAAAACCTTTACAGTGAAGGCGGAAATGTCTACAAGATCGGTTTGTACTTACAGGTGAGGGATCGTTCGGTTAAATAAGGAATATTTCGCTTGATTAGCGCCCTTGTCAAATCGCTGCGTCCGAAACAGTGGTCCAAGAATTTCCTTTTGTTCGCGGGTGTGATTTTTACCGCGAACCTGAAGAACCTGGAGCTGGCGGGACGGGCCCTGGCCGGATTCGTGATCTTCTGCGCCCTGTCGGGCGTGGTTTATCTGATCAATGATCTAAAAGATATCAAAAGCGACCGGGAGCACCCGGAAAAGAAAAATCGTCCCATCGCATCGGGCCGACTCCCGGTGAGCGTTGCCCTGGCCGCTGTTTTTATCATCGGATTGCCCGCTCTTGCGGGTTCCTTCCTCCTCGGCGTCCCTTTCGGAATCTGCGCCGTTGTTTACGTCCTCCTGGTCACATTGTATTCCCTGCATCTGAAACATTACGTGATCCTGGATCTGATGCTGGTGGCCATGGGATTCGTGGTGCGGGCCGTTGCGGGGGTCGAGGTGATGGCCGTGGGAGAGACTCCCCCGGAAATCACCCCGTGGTTCATCGCCTGCACCCTGTTTCTGGCCCTTTTCCTGGCGATCTGCAAGAGGCGGCACGAGATTCTTCTCCTGACCGACGGGGCATCGAATCACAGGCGGGTCCTGGATGAATACTCCCCCGCATTTCTCGATCAGATGGTGGCCATCACCACCTCGGCCACCGTGATTTCGTATGCCCTGTGGTGCACGATCGCCAAGTTCGCCAGGTATCGCATGATCCTGACCCTTCCTTTTGTGCTTTACGGCATTTTCCGATATCTTTATTATGTTTATCGAAGAGAGGAGGGCGGCGCCCCCGAGGTGATCTTCCTCAAGGATCGGTCCCTGCAAATCGATATTCTCCTGTGGCTCATATCCATCATCATCCTCCTTTACTTTATAAAACCGCTTCCCGCCGGGATCGGATACGGACCCTGATTTCCACCCCCCGGGGGATATCATGCGCATTCTGATTTTAAGCCATAATCTCATCGAGCGGGGCAACTATTTCCGTGCCCTCAAGTTCGCAAGCCGGCTCGCGGATAAGGGGCACGAGGTTACGTTCATCCCCTCCTCCTACCGTTGGTATCGCACCAACCGGTACAAACGGGGAAAGGTTCACGTGATTGAATCGCCCAGCTTTTCCCTGGTGATCGGGATCGACGACGGGTGGTCGCCGCTCGGGATTCTGTACCGCATCTGGCAGGTGATCCGGCATCGGTACGATGTGGTTTACGGCTTTTCCCACAAACCGGTGGATTTCATCCCGGCCCTGTTTTCCCGCCTTTTCCGGGGGAGCTTCTATGTAACTGACTGGTGCGACTGGTGGGGAAAGGGCGGTCTTTTAACGATGATCAAGAAGTACCGGGATGCGGATCCGAATCTTTCCCGGGTGAAAAAAAAGATCCTGGAAACCTACGACCGCATGGAGGCGGTTTTCGAGGAATTCGTGCCCAAAAGGGCCGGGCTGGTCACCGTGATCTGCAAGGCGCTCGAGGAAAGGGCGGCCTCCCTTGGCATCCCCGGGAAACGCATCCTGAAGCTGGTGTCCGGCGCGGATACCGACACCATTCGGCCCGGAAATAAGGGGGATGCCAGGAACAAAACAGGGCTGAATGCTGTTTTGGAGCAATCGAGTGTCGGGAAAAAGGCCGTAATCCTCGGATACACGGCCAATTATCACCTGGATGAACACCTCCTGCTCGAGGCCTTTTCCCGGGTTTCAAGGGAGAGAAAAGAGGCCCGGCTTTTAGTGGTGGGGCCGGAATTTCGCGTCAATCCGAAATTGATGAAAGATTGGGGGCTCTCCGTATTCGACGTCGCATCCGGGGAAAGGATCGGGGAAACGGATAACATCATCCATTTCGGGAGGCGGCCCTTTAAACAGGTCCCCGATTTCCTTGCCGCGTCGGATATCCTGCTCCTTCCCATGACGGACATTCTTTATAACAGGGGCCGATGGCCTCACAAGATCGGCGATTACCTGGCAGCCGGGCGCCCCGTCGTGGTCAATGACGTGGGGGATATCCCGGATCTCATCCGGGACCGGAACGTGGGCCGGATCGCGGCCCCGGAGCCGGGAGATTTCGCGGACAAGATTGTTCGACTCATGGATGAGAAAGGCAATTGGGACAGATACGGTAAAAACGCCCGCCGGATCGCCGAGACGGATCTCAGCTGGGAAAAAATCGCGGAAAAACTGCACATGCGGCTCCTTTCCTTGAGGGGGAAAAAGAAATGAACACCGATCTCCCCCCGGTTTCCATTGTGGTCCCCGTTTACAACGGCGAGGCCAATATCGCCGCATGCATCGAGAGCCTTCTTGCCCTTGACTATCCCGAAGAGAAAAGGGAGATCATCATCGTAGATAACAACTCGAGGGATCGAACCCCGGAAATCGTCGAAAAATATCCGGTTCGCCTATTGAAAGAGAAGAAACAGGGGGCCTGCTGTGCCCGGAACTCGGGAATCAGGGAGGCGCGCTTCCCCCTGATCGCGTTCACGGACAGCGACTGCATCGCGGGCAAAAGCTGGCTCAAACAGATGGTTGCATGTTTTCAGGACGAAAAAACCGGGGGATGCGGGGGGCGCCTGGAACCGGTTCCCCCGAAAACCATGATCGAGGAGTATACGATTTACAAGGATATCCTCTCCCAGGAAAGGGCGCTCCAGGATGAACCGATCTCACCGCCGTTCGTGATCACGGCCAACGCCATGTTCCGGAAAAGGGTCCTCGAGGAGGCGGGAGGGTTCGACGAATCCTTTACCATAGCCGGGGAGGACGCGGATCTTTGCTGGAGGATCGGGTGGATGGGTTATCGCATCGGGTACGCCCCCCTGGCCGTGGTCAAGCACAATCACCGCACCACGCTCCGGGGCCTCCTGAGGCAGATTCGTTCCTACGGGCGGGGGGCGTCCCAGCTCTTCCGGAAACATCATGAAAGGCTGGGTTACGGTGGGTTTTTCGTGTCGCGGCCCTACAGGGAGATCCTTTTTTCCATTGTCAAGATCCCGTTTGCCCTGGTTTTGGGAAAGGACAAATTCCACAGGGTACTGCCCATTCTCGATTTTCTGGGGGCGATTTCATTTCTGGCGGGGAAACTTCCCGCGAGTTTGAAATACCGCATCAAATACCTGTGAAAGGCCTGCATCCATGAATGAGAAAAAAACCGATTTCGACATCATCTGTCTCAGCCATCTCAAGTGGGAGAAAACACTTTTTCAAAGACCCCAGCAGATCATGCGTCAACTCTCGAAAAATCATAAGATCATTTACATCTCCCACTGTTCCACGAAGGAATATCTCGCCAACCTGTTCAAGGGAAACCTGGGGGAATATCGCGGGAAGGAGAACGACAACCTCTTTTTCATGACCATCCCCTTTCTCCCCTTTGCCAGGCGCTCCCGGTTCCTCCAGAGAATGACGGATGCCATATGCGTTCGGGCGGCCAAACGCCGGGCAAAAAGGATGGGATTCAGCAACATCCTCCTCTGGCTTTACTACCCCACCTATGTGAATCACCTGAAGAGATTCCGGTATGAAAAGCTGGTTTACGATTGCATGGATCTGTTTCGCGGGTTTACCGCATCCGTTGGAAATGTCCAGGATATTGAAAACACCCTCCTGGAAAAGGCGGATATCGTGTTCACGGGGGGCCGGAGTCTGCAGAAATCCAAGGAGGGGATCAACCCGAAAACCCACTGCTTTCCCAGCGGAGTCGAGTACGATCACTTCTTTAAAGCAACGCTTCCCGATACCCCGGTTCCGGAGGATATCAGGAACATCGGCCACCCGATCCTGGGATATTTCGGAGCCGTGGATGAACGGATCGACTTCGATCTGATCGGTCACGTTTGCGATCAACGCCCCGAATGGTCCGTCGTGTTTCTGGGACCCCTTGTGGGATTCGACCAGATCCCGCTGAAACGCCCCAATTTCCATCATCTCGGAAAAAAGGATTATGCGGACCTTCCCGGTTACCTGAAGGCCTTCGACGTCTGCCTGATGCCATTTGTGATCAGTGAACTCACACTCCATATCAGCCCGACCAAAACCCCGGAATACCTCTCCGGAGGCAAACCCGTGGTTTCCACCCCCATACCGGATGTGATCGCGGATTATTCCGACGTGGTGGAGATCGCCCGAACCCCGGATGAATTCATCGCCGGGGTGGAACGGGTCATGGGGGACAGTCAGGGGGACCTCCACGAGCGAATCCGCAAAAAGGCGGAAACCAAATCATGGGAATACATCGCCGGGGAAATGGAACGCCTCATCTCGGAACGGGACTGAATGGAAATTAAACCGGAAAAAAAAGACCTTCACCGGACACTCGAGGGGATTACCCGGGAGATGCGTTCCGGGCGATCCGACGGCCTGGCCCCCCTCCTGTCCCTGCTCGAGTCCCACCCCGATTCCCTCGAGGTGATGGGACACCTTTCCGGGGCACTGGCCCGGGCCGAACGCCACGAAGAAGCCATCGAAGTCTACCGGCGTTACCTCGCGATCAAACCGGATAACATCGAGGCGGTGTGGAGAATCGGGGACCGCCAGATGAACCTGGGAAAACTCGATCAGGCGGTGCGTTCGTATCAAAAGGCCCTCGATATGAACCCCAAATGCACGGACGCCTCCATGGGACTCAAGTATATCGATTACCTGAAGAGAGCCGGCGGTCAGAGGATTACCGCCGCCCCGGACCGCCCTCCTCTCACCCCCCTGCAGAAGAAAAACGTCTCCCGAAACAGGAGCGAATTCCGAAAGAAACGCATCCGGCTCGAATCCCTCCCTCCCCATCTCTACCTGGAAAGCACGACCAAATGTAACTTTTACTGCCGCACCTGTTCCAAGGGATACAACCCCTACTTTGCCGAGGATCTGCACCCCGATATCCTGGAAAAAGTTTGCCTCGAAGTGAAGCCCTTCAACACGAAAATCAGCATCACGGGATTCGGGGAACCCACCCTCTCCTCCCGGTTCGACGAAATGCTCGGGATCTTCGAACAGAACGGATCCCTGGTTCACTTCGTTACGAACGGTTCCCTGCTGAATTTCCCCAGGATCGAGCAGCTGGTGCGCCATCCCGTGGTGGTTCAGCTCTCCATAGACGCGGCCCAAAAGGGGACCTTCGAGGAGGTAAGGGCCGGTTCGAGGTTCGAGCAGATCATGAAGCGACTGGCCATGATCAAAAAACTCAGGGATATCCATATCGCCCGGGCACATTCCTTTTTCAGCTTCCTTTTCGTGGCCATCCGGAAAAATATCAGAGAGCTCCCGGACGTGGTCAGGATGGCTCATAAATATGGAATTTCGCGGGTGGATGTGATCGATTACTCCTTCGGGCAGAGGGAGTTCGACGAGCAATCCCTGCGGTACGATCCGGCGGTTGGGAACCGGTATCTCGAGGAGGCCGGAGCTCTCGCCTCGAAACTCGGAGTGGATATGATCCTCCCTCCTCCCTACGATGCCACTCCCCCGCCGCCCCCCTCCGGCTCCCCGTGGCAAAAGCTGAAAAGGGTCCGCCGGATCTTTCCCGATTCGAGACGATTCGCCCGTCGTTGCACCAGCCCCTGGATGGAACCCTACATTCACACCAACGGCAATGTCACGCCCTGTTGTGCGAGCATGCAGTACCTGGGGAACCTGAAAAGGGATTCTTTTCACAAGATATGGAACGGGTGGCGATACCGCCTTTTTCGATTCCGCATCGAAACCGGTTTTCCCCCTCCCGAGTGCCGGAAATGCTTCACCGCCTGGGGCATCAACGGGGGTAACGCGGGTAATGCCATGGCCCGCGAGGGGCTCCTTGTAAAAATCCTCTATTTCATCGAGTACCGGATAAAAGGACTTGTCTATCGCATCCATCGCCTGGTAAGGAGTCTATCAGGTCGGGATGAAGATCGCCTCCCCGAGCCGAATTACTTCCGGGGAAGACCCCTTGCCACCCGGGGGATAAAACCGCAAACAGGCGCCCCCGGAATCGAGGGCGGGAACGGATAACCATGGATGATAGCGATCACATCGAACATTACCGCACGGATGCAGAGACATTCAACTACCAGCAACCCCCGGATTCCCCGACCGGCTTGATCGAGCGCCGGAGGGCCGGATTCATCCGCCGTCTCCTGGGGAAAGAGATCCTGCAGCCCGGGGCGCGGATCCTGGACGTGGGGGCAGGTGGCGGAATTCTGCTCATGGAACTGGCCCGGGCCGGCATCCGCCCCATCGGCCTCGATATCGCACACCTGAATTTGAAGAAAATCTCCGATCTCATCAAAAGGGAAGCAAAACCCTCCTGCCACCTGGTGAATGGAGACGCCTATTCCCTTCCATTCGGCAGTGGGGCCTTGGATGCCGTGATCTTTTCCGAAGTGCTCGAACACCTGGAAAAACCCCGTGACGCCCTGTCCGAAGCGGCCCGGGTTCTGAAAAAAGGGGGCAAACTCGTGATTACGGTTCCATACAGGGAAAAAATCGTATATCACCTCTGTATTCATTGCAACCGGCTCACCCCCTCGAACGCCCACCTTCATTCCTTTGACGAAACCGCGATGGACAAACTCCTCGAAGATCTCCCCTTTTCCGTGATCAAACGCACGTATTTTCACAACAAGCTCCTGCATCTCCTCGGGATCCCGCACCGCTTGAGATCTTTACCCCATATTTTCTGGCACTGGCCGGATCGGGCGGTTAACCTGATCACTCGAAAACCGTTCTACTATGCACTGGCGGCTCGAAAAGAGGGCGATGATTCCGGATGAGAGGGGCTTCGCTGCTTCCTTTCCTTTCACAAACAAGATAACATGAAAAAACTCTTCGAAATGATAAAGAAAGGGTTCCAGACTGAACCGGTGCGGGCCTCAATATTCTGCCTGTTCCTCGGTTTTCTCCTTTATTTCCCGAGCCTTTCCACGCCCTGGTCACTGGTGGATGCCGGGCGGTTCATTCACTACTCGGACGAGGCCTTTTCGAAGCTCGAGACCGACGGCGCCGGGACCTTCCTTTCCAAGCTGATAAAAATCCGGGAAAATTACGTGGGACCCACCATTCGATTCCTCATTGCGTTCCAGAGGGTCGTTTTCGGAAACTCCCACTGGATCTGGCACCTCGCGAGAATCCTTTCCTTTGCACTCTTTCTCGGAGCGGTATGGACCCTTGCCCGGATGGCCGGGGGAAATATCCTCTCCAGCTCTATTGCAATCCTGGCAGCGGCATTGTTCGGCCCCCAGCAGTCGTTTCCCGATTTCCACAGCTATTATGCGAACTTTGCCCGTTTCTTCACATCCGACAGCTACCAGATTCCCTTTACCCTTTGGGCCTCCGTATTCCTGATCCTGGGACTGTTTTCCGAAGGCGGGAAACGAAAATTAATTTTTGCCGGGTTCTTTATCTGCCTTTTCCTCTGCTGCCTCTGCAAGATGACCGCACTTCACGTAATCGCCGCCATGATTGTTTTTACCCTCCTTGTGATCGTGATGGGAAGGGGCGCGGTTCGAAAACGGGCTGCCTTTTATCTTGGCGCCACCACGATCGCAAGCGTTCCGGGACTCCTTTTCTTCCGGCCGTGGAATCCCGGACCCATTACGGGTTATGAAAACGTGGAGATTTATAAAACCCCGGGGGCAATCTGGGGTAATCTTTCCGAATACCTGGAATATACCACGGACAGCCTGGGGTATCTTTGGTACCTTGCACTTTTGCTTTCCCTGATCGCGGTTTTGCGTCTCTTCCTGGATCGTTCGAGGGATAAAAAATCGCCGGATCGGGAAAGAAGCGTGATCATGCTCCTTTTGGGGCTTTTCCTTTCAGGCCTTACCCTCCAGAGCACGTGGTCCATCAATCTCCCCCGTTACATGATCAACTTCGTGCCATTTTTATGCATTCTCTTCGGGGTTGAGATTGGAAGGATCATTGCAATCCTTTCTGTGGAAGTATGTGAAAAGCCGTCGAGGGGTTGCAGGTTTCCGTTTGCAATTGCGGGTTTGATTCTCACCTGTTTCATCCTTTTCCCCTACTATTATCCCATCGGTCCCACCCTGTTGCGTCAGTACTGGGTATTCGGATGGACGATCCTGGCGGGCTCACTTTGCGTTGCCGGTCTTTTTCTCATATGGAAAAAAAGGAAGGGGCGTTATTGGGGCGCGATCCGGCTGGTTCCCCTGACAGCGATCTGGGGCATGCTTCTCTTTCAGGGGGTGGTGCAGATTTTTTCCACCCTGGATTCCGCGATCAACTACTACATGTATGAAAAGGCGTACTCCTCGATTTTGAAGGAGGCCGCGGATTTGAACAAGGATCTTCCGGGGGAAGAACGGGGGACAATCTATATGAATCTCAAGGGCGAGCCGCTCTGGTCTATCGACATGATCCTGCATCATACCGGCATGGCCCCCCGGGTGGACGTCCGCCCCCTTTCCCGTAAAGAAATCCCCAATCTCGGGAAAAACGACCGTATTTTCATCATCCACGATTACAACTCCTACGGCATGCTCCTGGTGCCGGCATTCTCCGGCGGGAAACCGATTGGACCTCTCCTTCAATACGGGGAAAAAACCCGTATCGGCTGGGTGAGGGAAGGGGACAGCCTCGAGTTGCCGATTGTGTTTCCCGAACCGATCACAGTCACCCATATCGCCCTCGGTGCGGATCCCTTTTCCTGGCCCACGTGCCTGGATCTCGATGTGACCTTTCATCCTTTCGTTGGCGGTTCTCCCCGGGAGATCGCCCGGTTCGAGGGGATAAGGGTCACAAGGAGCAGGATGGGTCCCCTGGTCGAACATTTGCCCGAGCCGTTTCTCTTCCCGAGGGCGCCCGGAAAAATCGTTTTGAAGTGTGAAAAAACGGAGGACTCCCGGTTCCTCTTTTCCCGTCCGGCGGCCGGGTTCATGAGGATCGCCGTCATCCATTCGAAACCTGGGGGACATACTGACTCAAAACTTGTAATCCCCCGGATTCACCTGTGGGGATATAAAGGAAGGGCTGGGTATCAACGTTACCGGAATCGCGAGTTTCGGGTTCATTCCCTCCTTGTCGCCTCACCCGCTCATTTGTTTCGATCCTATCACAGGAGGCTCATTCCCCCGAGGGGCTGGTTTGTCAATTCCCTGAGGCGGATAAATTACAGCTACACAACCGAGCTCTACGGTCCCGCTGTGAAGGATAAAAAGGATTAAAAGCGGCTGATCTTTTTAGAATTTCTCGTTCTCAAAAGATTGGGGGATCATCAGTAACCGATCCAGGCATCCGGGACAATGAGGGAACCCTGCACGAGCACGTTGTCCAGGGTGATCACGCCTGTTACCCAGATACGGATCCTGGTGGATGCAAACTCCGCCACAGCCGCCTCGCCCGTTTCTATGGATCGTCCCTGGTCATCCGTGAACCCCATCTTGATTTTCCCGCTCTTATACGTAAAAAAGACCTTCCCTTCATTCGGGGCGGCGACATTATCCAGTTCCACGAGATAGGAGCCTTCGCCGATGCAGTTCCAGGTTCCCGGTTGTGCATCGGGGGTGGGTTGTGTTCCCAGGTTGATGCTTTCCTTCGCGATGGTCCCGTAGCGGAATCGGAAAATGCCCCCCAAATCAGGGGCGCCGGTGAGCTGGATCCAGGTTGTGGCACAGCTGGGGCTTCCCGAGATGCGGGCGATATCGAAGGAGAGGACGAAATCCCCGGTAAAGTCCCTGTTGATTTCCATGTAATCGTAGAGCTGTTCACACTGGGCCTTGTCATTTTCATTGATCGCGATTTCAGGGATCCCGTCGGGATTCTGGGGCAGGTTGGTTCCGAGATTCCAATTCGAGAGGTCACCGTCGAAGGCGTCGCTGAAAAGCACACTCCCAGAGGGGGTGGGAGTCGGGGTGGGGACGCCTTCTCCGATCACAAGCACGTTATCGAGGGTGACCACCCCGGTTCCCCAGATGCGGATCCTGGTGGTGGTGAAATCCGAGATGGTCGCCCAGCTCGTTTCGATAGATCGCCCCAAGTCGTCTTTGAAGGCTATCTTGATTTTGCCGTCTTTGCAGCTGAAGGTGATCTTTCCCTGGTTCGGATCCGTTACGTTATCCAGTTCCACGAGATACGAGCCGTCGCCGATGCAGTCCCATGTTCCCGGAGTTGCCCCGGGGGTGGGCTGTGTTCCCAGGTTGATGCTTTCCTTCGCGATGGTTCCATAGCGGAAACGGAAAATACCCCCCAGGTCCGGGGCGCCGGTGAGTTCGATCCAGAGTGTGGCGCACTGGGGACTTCCCGAAACCCGAGCGATATCGAAGGAGATCTCGAAATCTTTGGGGAAATCCATATTGGGTTCGACATAGTCGAAGAGCTGGTTGAATTGCAGCTGGTCAGCAATATTAATCTCGACATCCGGTATTTCGTCCGGGTTCTGCACCGTGTTGGTTCCGATGTTCCATTTCGACAGGTCAGAATCGAAGTTATCCTGGAACAGGATATTGCCCGGGGGAGTGGGAGTAGGCGTTGCGGTGGATGTGATTGTCGGGGTTGGAGTGGGACTCGGTGATGAAGTCGGGGTTGGGGTGGGGGTTGGAGTCGCGGTTGGGGTGGGGGTTGGGGTGGGCGTGGGTGGTGGATCCCCCTCCACAACAAGGTTGTCGATGGTAATGACGCCGGTTCCCCAGAGGCGGACTTTCGTGGAATCGAAGGACGCCACGGAAGCCTGTGCCGTTTCGATCGTGTGGCTCTCATCGTCCGTGTATTTCAGTTTGATCTTTCCGCCAGAGTAGGTGAACACGAGGGTTCCCTTTCTTTCGCCGCCGGGACTGTTGATATCTTTGAGATAGGAGCCGTCGTCGATGCAGTTCCACGTCCCCGGCACGGCAGTGGGTGAAGGCTGGGTTCCAAGGTTGATGCTTTCCCGATTGTCGATGCCGTACCTGAAACGGAAGATGCCTCCCATGTCGGGGTCTCCGGTGAGCTGGATCCATAAAGATGCGCAGCTCGGGCTGCCGGAAATGTGTGCTATATCGAATGTAAGGGTAAAGTTTCCGGTGAATTCGGTTTTGGTTTCGATGTAGTCATAGAGCTGGTTGAACTGGCACTTTTTGTCCACGTTTATAACGACATCTGCAACGCCGCCGGGATTCTGCTCAGTGTTTGTTCCGATATTCCACTTGGAAAGGTTGAGAGAGAAGTCGTCCTCGAAAAGCACCGCAGCCGGTAAAGCCGAAAGGCCGAGGAAAATGAAAAGGAAAAGAAACGCCACCGCGATCCGGTAATTCCTCATTGTAATCCTCCGTGTTCTTTTTATAACTCAAGGTTACTTAATAGATATTACGGATCAGAAAGCGTCAAGCATGGAGTTGCCTGAAGAGGGCCTCCGCATCCCGAACGTTTTTTATCACATACTTTTTTTTCGCTTTGAAATCTTCGAACGCTTCCAATTGTTTACTGGTCATGGTGCTGTTATATTTCGCTTCGATCAATATGCCGTTGCCCGTGAAAAAATCGATCTCGATTGTGTTCTTGTAAACATAACACGGATTCAAATGCTTCAATTTCAGGTAGATGTAATTTTCAAACAGGCTGCCTTTGTCCCTGAAACCGGTGAATAAAGTTCTGATCCCCAGATCAGCCGCATATACTTTCCGTGGAGAAAGTATTGTTTCATTGGTTTTACCGCATCTTCGCAAAAGATATATAAGATACGTATCTTCAAAGAGATTCAGATATCTCTTGGCCGTATCCGTTGAAATCTTGAGGATTCGGGCCAATTTGTTGATGCTGACCTTCTTGCCTGAGCGTTCCATCAAAAGAAGGAAGAATTCCTTGAGAATATCAGGGTTCTTGATGCCGTGAACAGCTGTTATGTCCTTTTGAATAACGTCATCCACGAGCTCCCGTATATAATCCATTTCTCCCTGCAAAACATACTCGGGTATCCCGCCGGTATTCAGATAATCCTCAAAGTGTCTTTCAAATAAATGTTTATCGGCTTTTCTGATCTTGATATCTTTGAATTTCAGATATTCCGGAAAATCGAGGGGCAGCATCTCAAGAATCAAGTTTCGACCCGTTAAATACGCCTTTCCTGTTTTGAGAATGGAAGCGCTCGAGGACGAGGCGTAAATTTTCACATTGTGAGAATCGTAAAGATTTTTCAGCTGGAGTTCGTAATCTTTCTTATATGTGATTTCGTCGAGAAAGAGATGAATTTTTTCCCTGAATGGAATTCTATGAATGTACCGGAAAAGATCAATGATCTCTATAATGCTCTTTTTAGCGAGGAGATAATCATCCAGGCTGACGTAAAAAATCTTTTTCGGATCAATCTTCTCATTGTGAATGAGATGCCTGATAAAAATCTTGAGAAGCGTGGTTTTTCCGATCCTTCGCAACCCAGTTACATACACGATTTTCCCGGAACCTAGTTGCTGTTTCATCTGTTTCAGGAGGGCGGGGCGTTCCATCACTCCCTCCAATACAAAATCCCCTTCCCACCAGGGATTATAGCGATACAACAGCTCTTCCATTGTAGCCTCCGAAGAACCTCAGGAAATAAATATATGATACCATCGTATAATTTCTGTATTATATATACGATGCTATCGTATAATTGCAAGGTAAATTTCAATAATCCGGATGAAATCAAGGGAGATGCGTGGTTTAAACCAGGGGGCCATTTCGCGGCTGATATGTTATTTAGATCTCCTGTTCAAAGCCATACGAGATAAATATAGAAGCTGACCCCATTCTCCCCCCATTCTCCAAAGCGGGGAAAACGAAAAACCATTGCTCCCACCGGGGCATTTGCGGTAGTTTCAGGAGTTGTTATCGCGATGGAAATCCGTGGAGGGAGCGATTTGAAACCCTGGACTTTGCAACTTTTATTACTCCTTGTTTCCTGCCACGCCCTGGGGGTTTCGGAGGATTTTATTACCTCCTATACGGTTCACGTTCCCGCGGATTTTACAACAATCCAGGAAGCGGTGGACGCGGCAGGAGAAGGATGTAAAATCGTGGTCTCCCCCGGAACCTACTTTGAAAACATCGAACTCACAGGGAAAAATGTCGTGCTCGCGAGTAAAGAAACGGACGGGAACCCGGATCCGGAAAACACGATCATCGACGGCGGAGGGATCGACAGCGTGATTACGTTCAATGGGGACGAACTGACCACGTGTGCCCTGATCGGATTCACCATTCAGAACGGAATCGCGGACAGCGGGGGCGGCATCAACGGTAAGGGCGCCCTCGCCGCAATCCTCAATAATAATATCTTCGGCAATATCGCCCGCACCTCAGGGGGCGGGATCTTCAACTGTAACGGCCTGATCGAAAACAATACGATCCATTACAACGCATCGAGCAACTATGGGGGCGGGCTGTCATTTATCGGGGGGAATGTCCGTTATAACACGATCTACTGGAACACCGCCTTCGATGGTGCGGGAATCTACCAGTGTTTCAACACGATCCAGGGAAACATCATTCAATCAAATGAATGCCCGAATACAGGGGGAGGCATCAAAAATTCCACGGCCCTGATCATGAATAATATTATCATTGATAATACCGGTGTTCAAAAAGGGGGAGGGCTTTCCTCGTGCGACGGCGACATCGTCAATAACACGATCCTCAACAATTCTTCGGTGAGTGGAGCCGGACTCCACGACTGCCGGGGTTTTATCGCCAACAACATCATCTATGGAAACACA
>Ga0272442_10001313_pt1 | contig 38004 bp, 20 predicted proteins | sample SSMForm2O_FD_200262 | JGI IMG/M metagenome (GOLD analysis project Ga0272442, IMG submission 200262) | Marine sediment archaeal communities from Little Sippewissett salt marsh, Falmouth, MA, United States - SSM-Form-2O | ecosystem: Environmental > Aquatic > Marine > Wetlands > Sediment ... | reverse complement strand
TCCAGCGATCCAGCCGGGTGTAGATCCTCTCTAAGGCCTTGAGGCTGTCCGCGTGGGTGGGATCCTCTTCGATGACCGCCCGGTAGGCCTCGATGGCGTCTTCATCGGTGTCGAGCTCGGTCTCGTAAATACCGGCGATGTTGAAGAGGTGGTTGGTGGCGACCTCCCGTTCCTCGGCCTGCTCGGCGGCGCGGCGCAGGACCTGGATCAGCTCGAGCCAGCGCTCCTCCTGCTGATAGAGCCGGATCAGAGACTGGATGGCCCGGGCGTCCCGACCGTCGAGCTCCACTATCCGCCGGAAGCTCTCGATGGCCAGGTCGACCCGCTCCAACCGCTCCTCCTGCAACTGCGCTATCTGCGCCCGGATGTCCTTGCGCTCTTCCAGATCGTCGGAGCGCTCATACTTGGTTTCCAGCACTTTGATGAGATCGTCCCAACGCTCCTGGTCGCGGTAGAGCTCGGACAGGGAGTCGAGCGAAGACACCTCGCGCTTGTCGAGACCCACGGCCTTTTGCAGCCATTCCTCGGCCTTCTCGGTCTGTCCCAGGCGCGTGCGGTAGATGCCGGCAACCTTGCTGTACAGGCTCACCGCCCGCGGACCGCTGGTGACCTCGTCGGTAGCATCCTCGAGCACTTCCAGCAGCGTGTCGTAGTCCTCGGTTTCCTCGGCCAGCGACTCCAGCTTGACCAGCACCACATCGTCGGCGAAGTCCTCCCGGAAGGCCGCGCAATACCGTGCGAAGGCCAGCTCCTTCTGCCCCAGGTGCGTCTCGTAGATCTCGGCGATCTCCCTGATCAGCCCTACCTTGTCCTTCTTCTCGCGGATGTGCACCAGCCGGCCTTCCAGCAGCGTGGTCAGCCGGCGCCACTCCTTGTTCTCGCGGTAAATCCCCTCAACCGCCCGGAAGGCCTCCTCGTGGATGGGATCCAGCTCCAGGATCTTCTGGTAGGCGGGAGCCGCCCCCAGGGGCCGGCCGATCTTGTCCTTCCAGATGGAGGCGACCTCCAGGAGGGTCTCGATCTTCTCGGTGTCGGCCTCCTTCAAATCGGCGCCTTGTTCCAGCACGGTGACGGCGTCCTGCCAGGCCTCGTTGGCCTGGAAGATGGCCGCCATGCGATCCAGGTCCTGGGCGGTATGCGGCTCGATGTCCAGGGCGCGCTTGGCCGCATCGATGGCCTCATCCCTGCGGCTAAGCTTCTCGCCGAGTATCTCGGCCAGCTCGAAGCGGATGGCCTTCACGCCGACCATGTCTTCCTGCAGGGGCACCAGTTTGCGCAGAACCGACAGGAGATCTTCAAACATTCCGCCCGCGGAGTAGATCCCCCGCAAGGCCTGCAGCGCCTCGGCGTTCTTGGGATCGAGCCTGAGCACTTCCTGCCAGTGGGTCATGGCGTCTTCCAGCTCGCCCAGCTTCTCTCCCTTTACCCAGGCCAACCGGCTGGAAAGGGTGGCAATCTTCTCCGGATCCACGATGCGCTGCATGCGGGTTTCGATGATCCCGGCCAGATCCGCCCAGCGCTCGGTGGTCTCGTACAGTCGATCCAGGGCGTCGTAGGCGTCCTCGTTGCGTTCGTCCTCCGCCAGGATATTGTTCCAGAGATCGATGGCCTCGTCCGGCTTGCCCATCTGATTCGCGGCCAGATCGGCTATGCGGGCCACCATCTCTATGCGATCATCCAGCCCCTGGGTTTGTTCCAGGCGGGTCATCAGGATGCCGTAGAGCGATTCGTGATCCCCCAGCTCGGCGAAGACGCGCTCGAGTATCTTCATACTGTCGACATGCGCGGGCTCGAGCTCCAGCACTTTGCGGAAGTAGCCCACCGCCTTGGCCGGTTGCTCCAGCTTCTCGTACAAGCCCTTGCCCAGCCTGAACAGGATCTGCACTTGTTCCTGGGCTTCCTCGACGATCTCGACCTCCCGGGAAAGGATGTCCATCAGATCGTCGATGCGCTCCTGCTTCTCATACAGGCGATCCAGCGCCCGCAGCGCCTCGAGGTTGCGCGATTCGTAGCGCAAGACCGTCCGGTAGAAACGAACGGCCTCGTCGTCATCCAGAAGCTCCTTCTCCTGGATCTGGGCCACCTTCAGGGCTATGGCGGCACCGACGGTTGGTTCCTCCACGTTGTCGAGCTCTTCTTCGTAAACCGCCGCCAGCGCCTCCAGGTTCTCGTCTTCCGCGGCGATGCGCTCGAGCTCCGAACGCACCTTCTCGCTGGTCAGATCTTCGTGGAACATGCGCACGTAGGTGTTGAAGGCCAGGGTCTTCAGGCCCATCTTCTGTTCCTGCACCTCGGCGATCTTGGCCAACAGTTCCAGCCGGCGGGCCATCACCCGGGACTGGCGCACCTGGGACTCGAGGATGTCGATGTATTTCTTCCAGTCCCCGGTGCTCTCGTAGGCCGCCTCCAGAAGCGCGGTGGAGCCCTCGATGGATCCTCCCTCGCCCAGCACCCCCTCCAGGTGCTCGACGGTTGCCTGGTGGGAAGGATCGGCCTTGAGGATGTCGCTGTACAGAGTGCCGGCGCGCTTGGCATCGCCGTATTCACTCTCGTAGAGATGCGCCAGGCGGAAGCGCAGATCCAGCGCCTCCTGAAGCTCGCCCTTCTGGTCCATCAGGTTTATCTGGGTGGTGAGCACCTCGGCCAGGTCTTTCGTCCGGCCCTGCTTTACGCATAGCTGGTCCAGCATCCTCAGGGCGTTGAGATCATCGGGCTGGTGCTCCAGGACATCGCGGTACGCCTGGATGGCGCCGCCGGGATCGCCCAGCTTCGTCTCGTGAATGCCGGCCACCTCGTACAACAGGGCGGTGGCCTCCTCGGGGTTCTCGGCCAGCTTGACCCGCTTGCGCAGGATCTCCACCAGGTCATCGTTGCGCTCATCCTGCCGGTATATCCGCTCCAGCGCCGCCAGGTTCACCGAGTCTTTGGGATCCAGGTCGACCACCGCCCGCAGGTGCTCGAGGGCCTGCTCGGGATCGCCCAGGCGTTCCTCGAACAGGCTGGCCAGCCTGCGCCGCAAGGTCAAGAGCACCGCCCGGTCTTCCAGATCGTCCAGGGCGCGGATATACACCGCGGCCAGAATCTCGTAGCTGTCGGTATCCGCGGCCAGCCTTTCCAGACCCAACCGGACGTTCTCGTCGGAGGGGTCCTCCCCAAAAGCCCGTCCCAGGGTGGTGAAGGCCAGTTCCTTCTGTCCCAGTTTGCTTTCATAGAGACTGGCCATCTTCAGCAGCGAGTTCTTCCGCTCGGTCGCATCTTCACTGGCGTTGCACAGGACTTCCAGGGCGCCGATGAGATGCCGCCAGTCTTCCACCGCCTCCAGGTGTCCCACCAGCACCCGCGCCACCGACTCCTTGGACTCCCCGGCATCGAACATCTCCACCAGGGCGGCGACGGTCTCCGGGTGGCCCGGCTGGTTACTCAGTATGGCGGCGTACTTCGAAACCGCCTCGTCGGGCGCCGACAAATGCAGTCTCAGCGAATTGGCCAGGCGTAGTTGCAGGGGAATCATCTCGCTGTCAGCGGCCTTCTCGATCTCCTGGGTGAGGATGTCTTTCAGTTCTTCCCAGCGACCCTCCTTCTCCAGCAGGCGATCCAAAAGCTTCAAGACGGCCACGTCCTGGGGATCTTCCGAGAGAATCTCCCGGTAGGCGTCGATGGCGCCGTCGTTGCGCCCCAACCGCTCCTCCATGAGCGTAGCCACTTCATGGTAAAGATCTTTCTTCTTGTCCGAGTTCTGCTCCAACTCGGCGATATGGCGCAGGATTCCAACCAGTTCCGAGTAGGCGCCGCGCTCCCGGTAGAGGCGCTCCAGGGACTTCAGCGCCTCCAGGTCGTCCGGGTCGCTGGAAAGGACGTGCCGCCAATGGGACACGGCTTCGTCCTTGTCTTCGAGGTAGGCCTCTTTCAACTGGGCCAGGCGGCGTTCGATCACCGGCCGGGCGTCGGTCTCCCCGGCCTTGCCCATCACTTCCTCGTAAACGCCGGCCAGCTCCTCGAAAGAGCCGGTCTGCTCGGCCAGCCTTTCAAGATCCTTACGGATGCCCTCGTCCGTGAAGTTCTCCCGGAAAGCCCGGCAGGCCACCATGAACGCCAGTGGTTTCTGGGTGAGCTCTTCCTCGTAGATCTGCATCAGCTCGCGGTAGATCTGCAGGCGCTCCTGGGGATCGTCCCGGCCCGCCAGACGGACTTCCATGATGGCCACCAGCTTCTTGAAATCGCCCTCGGTGCGGTAGACCGGCTCCAGCAACTCGGCCGCCTGCAGCCGGGTGGCTTCGTTGGGCAGCATCTGCTCCAGAATGGCCATGCCCCGCGGATCGCGGATATTGCGCTGCAAGGCCTCCTGCAGGGAAGTCATCCCGATCTCCGGATTGCCCAGCTTGAGCAATTGCAGATCGGCCATGCGCAGCAACAGATCCTGCCGGATGTCTACCTCGGCCTCCCCGGCCGGTCCCTCGGGACTCAGCTCGATCTCCCGCTGGAGAACCGGTGCCAGATCCGACCAGCGCTCCGAAGCGGCGAAAAGCCCGTCGAGGAGCTTCAAGGCCCGGCGATCGTCCTGATCCAGGTCCAGGATCTCCCGGTAGACCGCCACGCCCCCGTCGAGATCCTCCACGCCTTCGGACAGACAGGCCGCCGTCCTGAAGAGAAGATCCTTCTTCTGCTCCAGATCCTCGGTGAGATCCACCTGGGTGCGATAGACTTTCACCAGCGCGGAGAAATTGCCTTCCTCGCGGTACAGCCTTTCCAGGGCGGCCAGAACCTCGGTGTCGTGGCCGTGGGATTCCATCAGCCGCTCCCACTGCTCGATGGCCTCGGCCCGGTTGCCCAGGTGGCGTTCGTTGATCCAGGCCACCCGCTTGCGCAGGGACGTGGCCAGATCGGTGCCCACATGGTGATCGGCCACATCCAGATAAGTCGCGGAGAGCTCCTCGAAAAACCCCCCCTCCTCCGCCAGGCGCAGCAAATCCTTCTGTACACCCTCGTCCTGGGGAAACTCCTTGAACGCCCGCGCGGCCACATTGAATGCCAGAGCCTTCTCGTTGATCCGGTTCTCGTACAGATCCCGCAACTGCGCGAAGTACTCGACGCGTTTGTCCTCGTCCGCGGAGGCCGCCAGCAGCATCTCCAGGATTGCGGCCAGCTTGCGCCAATCGGCGGAGGCCCGGTACACGCTCTCCAGAACTTCGGCCGCGGCCAGCCGGCAGTTCTCGTCCTTGAGCAGACTCTCGATGCTGGCCACCGTCTCGGGGTGATTGGGCTTGATCTGCAAAATATGCTTGTAGATCTGGATGGCCCGGCGGGGGTCTTTCAGGTTGGCCACGTATATTCCGGCCAGCCGCCGGTTGTAGTCGATTACCCCCAGGATGTTCTTGGAAAGCTCGGCCAGCTTGGGTAGCAGCTCGACCTCGTCCTCCCAGCGGTTGGTGAGCTGGAACAGACGATCCAGCTGTTTGGCCGCGTGAATATCTTCGGAGTGGGCCGAAAAAACTTGCCGGTAGGCCTCGATGGCCCCCTCCAGGTCTCCCAGTTGCTCTTCACGGATCTGGGCCACCTGAACCAGCAGATCTCTCTTTTTCTCCGGGTCCCGGGCGGCCTCGGCCTGGCGGAAAAGCACCCAGGCAAGGTCTTGCAGGGACTTGGAATCCCGGTAGAGGACCTCCAGGGATGACAATGCCGAAGTATGGGTCGGCTCGACCTCCAGAAGCCTCCGCAGGCTGGTAGCCGCCAGATCCGGCCGGCGCAGCCGGTCGCGGTACAGTCCGGCCAGCGTATGCAGCAAGAACACCTGACGCTCTGGATTCTCCTGGGAACTGACCGCATCCTCCAACGCGGCGGTCATCTCATCGTAGGAAGCGGACTGCTCGGCCAGCTTCTCCATATAGCCGAGCACGTCCTCGCGGTTGCTGTCGTTGCGGAACGCCCGGCGCAGGGCCGTAAAGGCCCGGTCCTTGTGGCCGAGTTGCTGGTCGTAGATCTCGGCCACCCGGTGCAGGGTGTTCACCTTTTCCCGGGTGTCCTCGAGCGTCTCGGCGCGGACTTCCAGAACCCGTACCAACCGGGGCCAGTCCTTCTGATTCTCGTAGATGGGCTGGAGAATCTCGGCCGCCATTCCGGCGCTGTCGGGCCTTCCCAGCAGGGACTCCAGGGCCTCAATCGCCCGGGAGTCATCGGGCCGCTCGGAGAGTACCTGGCGATAGTGCTCTACGGCATGCTCGCGCTCTTCCATCTTCTCGCCGCGAACCCGGCCGAGGCGCAGATTCAGCTCGGAGGCCTCCTCCTGGGAAACCAGAGGGATCTCCTTCTCCAGAATCTCGGCCAGGTCCGGCCAACGGCCTTCCTTCTCCAGTAAAGCATCCAGCCGGCGCAACACCGTCAAGTCTTCACCCACCTGTTCGTGCACCTGCTGCAGGATCTCGATGGCCGTGGGCCGGTCATGCAGCTCCTCTTCGGTGACCTGAGCCAGCTCCAGCAACAGGTTGGCCTTCTCGTCCTCGGCGGTCACATAATTCAAACGCACGCGCAGTGCTTCGGCCAGCTCCTCCCAGCCCCCGGTCGCCCGGAACAGGCCGACCAACGCGGCCTGGGCCTCGGAGTTCTCCTCCTCGAATTCGAGAACATGCCGGTAGGAGGTAATTGCCTGGCGAGGCCGGTTCAACTGCATGCCGTACAGTTCTCCCAGGGCCAGGTGCAGGGAAATCAGCAGCTTGCGATCTTCGGTTCGCGACAAGGCCTCTTCCAGAAAACCGGCCAGCTCCTCGACGCGGCCGGTCTGCCCGGCGAGGTTTACCAGCTTGTCACGCAGGTTGGCCTGATCGGGCGCCTCCCTGAAGGCCCGGCCGTAAGCGGTGAAGGCCAGCTCCGGCTGCTGGAGCTCCTCCTCGTAGACCTGAGCTATGCGCTGCAACAACTGCACGCGTTCTTCCGCCGAGCTGCAGCCCTCCAGGCGCAACTCGAGCATGTCGATGTGACGCCGCCAGTCCCCGGCCAGGGCATAGTAGGGCTGCAGTATCTCGGCGATGCGCAACGGACTCACGCCGCGGCCCTGGAGGCGCTCCAGGATGGTGACGGTCCCGGCGGCCAGCTCGGGGTCCATCTGCTCGGCGGTGAGGATCTCGTTGCACAGGAGCAACGATTTTTCGGTGTCATTAAGGCGCTGCTCGTAGATGTGGGCCAGCCGGTACTGGACCTGCAGCTTCTGCGCCGGATCGGTAATCAGGGCGATGCTCTGTTCGAGCGCCTGGGCCGCTTCCTCCCAGTGGCCTTCTCTCTCGTGCAGATCGGCCAGATGACTCCAGGCCACGCCGTCGCTCGCGTCGATATCCAGGATCTGCTGGCAGGCCCCGATGGCCGAGCTGAAATCCGCCATTCGATCCCGGTATATTCCGGTCAGCTTGAAGAGAAGCTCCTTCTTCTTCTCCTTGCTGCGCACCAGATCGAGCTGCTGGCGGTAGATGCCCACCAGCTCCACACTGCCGCCGGATGCCGCCTGCAGGCGTTCCAGCGCATCCAGGGCCGGCATGTTCTTGTCATCCTGTTCCAGGATCCTCTGGTAGATCTTGATGGCCTCGGTGCTGTCGGAGAGCTTGGTTTCGTAGACCCCGGCCAGGTTCTCCATCACTTCCAGCAACGACTTGCCCTTGAGATCCCCCGAATCCACGACTGTCCGGAGGGCCGTAGCCAGTTCCTGGTATCTCCCGGTCTGATCGCCCAGCTCGAACACGGCCTTGAGCACCTTCTTCTTGCCCGGGTCGTTGGCCAGCGCCCGCAAGCTGGTATGGAAGGCCTCCACGAGGTCTTCGCGCTTCTCCTGGTGGATCTGCATGATGCGCTCCAGCAGCTTGCCGCGCTCTTTCTTCACCCGCGCGTGATGCAGCTGAATCTCCAGGCAGCGCACCAGACCGCCGTACTCCCCGGCCTTGTCGTAAGGCTTGATCAGGGCTGTCGCGGCGGGCAGGTTGTAACCATCCAATCGCAGTATCTCTTCGTACAAGAAGCGGGCTGCCTCGGGGTCCTTAAGATGCTCCGAGGTGATCCGGGCAATCTGCAGCAGAACGTCGGCCCGCTCCTTGGGATCGGCCTGCCGATCGGCCAGGGAACGCAGCATCTCGACCACTTCGGCCCATTGGCCTTCCTCCTGGTAGTATTCCACCAGGGAGGCTATGGCGTTGTCCTGGCTGGAGTCGATCTCCAGGATCCGCTTGTAGGCTTCGGCGGATGCCCTCTTGTCCTGCAGGTGCACCGAGGCCAGAACGGCTATGCGCTCGAGGATAACCGCCTTGGTGCCGCGGTCGCGGACCTTGGTGAGGATCTCTTCGAACTTGTCCATGAGCTCTTTGGGCCGCTTGCGGTCCAGATAATAGCGCTCGGTGAAATCCAGGACCCGGACGTTGCCGGGCTGGAGCAGGGTGCACTTGTTCAGGTTTTCCTCCACCTGCTGATCGTACCCACCCTGCAGATAGTAGACTTCGGCGATCTGGCGATACAGACCGACCGCGTGGGTTTTGTCGGGGGATTCGACCGCGTCCACCCTCAGCTTCTTGACCCGCTCCTCCCAGTTGGCCTTGGCCTCTTCGAGGGTCTTTTGGGCCTCCTCGGCCGGGGCGGCATCCGGCAACAGGTCCTTGGCCTTGTCCAGGGCCTCTCGGCATTCATCCTCGAATAGCGGTTCCCCGAGCAGTTGCATGCCCAGGTCGAGATACTTCTGCCCCAACTCGGCGGGTGGACTGGCCCCCATGACCGCCTCGTTGTCCAGAAGTTCCTTGACCTTGCGGAAGTATCCCAGCCCCTCGTACACCGAACGCATTGAGTTCAGCACGTCGGTGCGCTTCGGGTCGGCCTTGAAAGCATGCTTCCAGGCCACCAGGGCACGGTCCCTGCGATTCAGCTTCTCCTGGTACAAACTGCCCAGGCGCTGGTAGAGATCGGCGCGCTGGACCGCATCCCCGGTCTGGAGGGCCAGCTTCTCGAGCACATCGGCCAGCTTTTTCCACTCGTTCCGCTGCGAATAGACGTCCTCCAGACCCTCCAGGGCAACCCGGTTTTCCGGCTGGATATGCCGGATCTTCTCATAGGCCGCCAGGGCCTTGTTGGAATCCGCGATTTTGTGATGCCAGACGCCGGCGGATTTCTCCAGTAAACCGACTTCCTGATCCGGGTCGTGAAGGTGGCGGATGCGTTCCTCGTAAAGCTGCACCAGCTCCCGCCAGCCGTCGGTCCCCGTGTAGATTTCCTCCAAGGCGGTGAAGGCCGGGACATCCGTCGGATTTGCCTTGAGGATCCTCTGGTAGTTGCGGATCTGGTCTTCCATCGTGGGGCCCACTCCCGCCGCGGGCGCCGGGCCCGCGGCAAAAAGACACACCAAACCTGTTGCGATCACACTACTTTACGACCGAATGCCTTATACCCCAAAGGCAAGCAAAAATCAAAGAAAAGTTGTTGGAAAAAAAGGAGTTGGACGGAGGGTCAGAACGTATATTTCAGAGTGGGAGTAACGAAGGCCGAGAAGCCGCCGACGGCCGGCAGGTAGGAAGCCATCACCTCGGCTCCCACGAAGAAATGCCGCAACTGGGTGGCGTACTCGATGCCGGCTCCCGCGTGGATTTCCACGCCGTCGCCGACCTTGGCCATTTCGGGCGATGCCAGCATGTAGCCTACGTTGGCCTTGATAAAGAATCCCATCCGTTTGGTCGTCGCCAGATTAAAGCGGCCCCCGAGCATCAGCATGAGCACGTCGGCGTCGGTACTGATTTCGTTGTCTCCGGACCCCTGGGTACCGGGAATCTGCCGGCCGTATACCCCCAGATGAATCGCCGCCACCTGGCCCAGGTCGTATCCCATCTCCAATCCGATTATCGGCCCCGGAGGCCAGATGGAACTCTCCCTGGGCCGGTCACCCGACTTCTCCTTGAACACATCGGTGATAGTGACGGAAACTCCGAACGTGCTCCGGATCCAGAATCCCCGCTCCACCTCCTGGAACTTCTGCACCTTGGGGGATGAAGCAGATTTGGACTCCTGAGCATTGACCAGGCCAGTGGTTAGCAGCGCCAGCGCCAGCGCCAGCACGACTGCAGTCGTCCGCTTCATGCGGCACCTCATGAGGATTGGAGAATGAACGGGTAATTTACGATAACGATACCGCCGCCTTTAGGTTCGGGGAACTTCCAGGTACGGATTTTCTGGGTAATGCAACGTTCCACCGCAGCGTTGCGCAAAGTGGTCTGGCTCACCGTAGCCTGGGTCACGTAACCCTTCGGACTAATTGTGAATTTTACCGCCACCTTCCCGCGCAGGTTGGGGGCGCGGGTCAACTCCTTGGAGTAGCAGTATTTGATCTGGTCGCGGTGGGAGCGGATCACCCGCCGGATGATCTCCATGCTCAAGGAACCCATGATGATCGGCCGGCCCACGCTGATGTTCACGTTGCGCTCTCCGCGCCGGCGGATGCGGGCCACTCCGGTGCCGTAGCCGAACTTCCCGCCGCCGCGGCCGCGGGTCCCCAGACGACCCACGCCGATGGTGTTGCCCATTCCGCCGCCTCCGGAACCGGTCCCCTTGAGGCCCAGTCCCCCGAAGCCGCCGCTGTTTCCTATCTGGCTGCCGAACATGTTGCCGATGGCGCCCTCCATCTCACCGCCCAGGCCGGTGCCGCCCATGACCGTGGACAATCCCTGGGGACCGCCGGCACCCAGCACCGCCAGCAGGCCGCGGTTGCCGACGATTTCCTTGTCGTCGGGCTTGATGGCCTTGACCGCCGAGCGCTTGCCGGTGTCCGGGCGGCCCTTCAGACCCATCTTGCCTTCCTTGCCCTTGTAGCGTTCCGCCGAGTTGGCCTTGCCGTCGTCGATGTCGGACTTGAGCTTCTCCAGGAAGGCCAGGTCCTTCTTCTGGGGTTTGGGCCGCGTGAGAATGAACTGCACGTAGCGGTCGGGCACCTTGTAGAGTTCCTCCTCGGAAGTCTCGACCGACTTGGGCCGCAGGTGGAAGGTGGCCACCATGGCCGCGTATACGAAGAGCACCAGCAGGATGGTGTTGAGGAAGGTGTAGTCGATCCGGTCGGTGGCTTTGGTCAGGTATCCGGCCGGCTGGGATGTGTAGCGCACCCTGAATCCGACGTGGCCGAACATCAGCGTGGCCACCGCGCCCTCCGGCAGGGTGAAGGTCTTGCAGTCGCCGAATTCGGGATCCCGGCTGACTTTGGAGCCGCGCGCCAGCTCGTCCAGCCCGGTCACCGTCCCGTCCGGCATGGCCAGACTGCCGGTGGCGCTGGTATTGAACGACAGCATGATGTCGTTGCCCACCACCCGGGCGATCGGAAAATCAGCAGCGGGCAGCATGTCGGCGGGGACGAAGAACTCGGCTTTCTCACCCTCGCCCACCAGCACCTGCTTGGAGTCGGCGTTGTAGTATTTGACGTCGAGCACGGTCTCGCCCCACATCTTGCGGACCTCGAAGGCCCAGTTGGCCGGGGTGACCGTGGGATCGTCCTGGAAATCACCCAGTTCGGCCGGGGGCGGCAGGGAAACCCGGCGCTCGTCCGCCGGAATGGCCGGAGGCGCAGTCGGAGCCGCGGCCTGAGGTGGTGGCGCGGCCTCCTGGGGAGCCGCAGGCTCCGGAGCCTGCGGCGGAGGAGCCTCGATTTCCTGGGTGGGAGAGCTTTCAGCCGTGGCGGCCTTCTCGATCAGCTCGGCGGGCGGTTCCTCCACCCGGGTGGCCGCCTCGGTGTCCACGCCGAAGAACTCCTCCTCGGCCGACGACGCATCCGGCTGAGTGGCATCCGCCCCGGCCCCGGCCCCGGCCGCCGTAGCCCCGGCTTCGGCCGGGGCGGAGGCGGCCTCCTGCTCCTGGAAGACTATGCGCGTGTCGCCCAGGCGCAATTCGTCCCCCGGCTTCAGGGTGGCCTTGTTGGTTTTCTCCCCGTTGACGAAGGTCCCCTCGGCGCTGCCCATGTCGATGATGTTCACCTCGCCGCTGGCCGAGATCTCCACCACGGCGTGGATGCGCGAGACTTTCTCGTCATCCAGCCTCAGGTGGGCCGAGGACAGCCGTCCGATCTTGATTATCTCCCGATCGAAAGTCTCGGTGGTGACCAGTTCGTCGCCTTTGTAAACCTTGAAGGTGAGGCCCATGATTGCCTCCAGCTATAGGTCCTTGGCAGACTGCAGGACCTTTTCCCTGAAATCTTCGCGAATTCGAATAAGGCTCTTGTGGTGAGCCAGTTTGCGTCCGGTCAAGAACTCCTGATCCGGCCGGGTCAAGTCACCGGTGATGGTGTCGTCCTCGAAGTTGTAAACCGTCTTCTTCTTGTAGATAACGCTGTCATCACCGCCCCCCTCCTGGGCCATCACGCCGGGTGCGAGCAACAGTCCGGCCAGAAGCAGCACGACTCCTGCGACCCAAAACCGATGACGTCCGGATCTCATGGTTCTTTCCTCCTGTATCTCAGATCATACACCATTACGGCGCCGGTTCTCCAGGTTCTTTAGGTTCTTCGGGCTCTTTCGGCTCCTTGGGTTCCTTCTCTTTTGCCTTGGGCCCACCTTGGCCCTCTTCCCCTTTGACACCTTTTTTGTCCTTGGGTTCCTTCCCCGGTTTCGCCTTATCATCCGGGGTCTTACCCTTCTTCTCCGGCTTCGGCTTGGGCTGGGGCTTGCCCACCCAGAGCCCCCCTCCGAAGATCATGGGATCTTCCTTCTTGTCCTTGAAGGTGACCATGATGTCCCAGGCGCCATACACGTTCGACTTGGCCTGGAACCCCAGCCACTTGGGGACCAGTATCTCTATGGTGTACTTGTTGAGCTGCTTCTGCTTTACCCGGAGCTTGCCGATTTCGACCTTCTTGATCGGCTTCCACTCCATGCCGAACAGCCGGATCTTGTTCTTGACCTCGGGGTTGATGGCCGGGGGCACCAGGATGAAGGGCAGCTGGTCGCCCTCCAGCTTGGCCGGGGGCAGCACCCCGCCTTCCTTTTCGGTCTTGGCCCACCATTCGTCCAGCTTCTTCTTGCGCGCGTCGGCCAGCTTCTTCTGCTTCTCCTCCTCGGCCTTGGCCTCCGCGGCCATCTGCGCTTCCATCTTCTTCATCTTCTCGGCCATATCTTCCTGCTGCTTTATATACTTGGCCAGCGCGTAGCCCGGATGGTCGGAGGAGATCCGCGAGCCGCCGACGTCGAAGAACTTCTTTAAATACTCCTTGCCCTTCTTGATGTCGTTGAGGTTCTTGGCCCACAGCACCGCCAACCAGTAAAAAGGCACCGGATCCTTGGGGTGCTGCTGGGTAAGGGTTTCGAAGTGGGTCCGGGCCTGGTCGTACTTGCTGGCCGCCCGCATGGCGATGCCCATGCCGATGGCCGCCCGGCGGTTGTCGGGCTCGTACTGCAGGATCTTGCGGAACTCATCCTCGGCCACCCGGAAATCCTTGTAGTCCAGGGCGATCTTGGCCACGTTGAACCGGGTGGGAATCATGTCGGGGACCTGCTCCAGGGCCGCGCGGAAATTAGCCAGGGCCGCGGGAACGTCGCCCTTTCTCAACAGCACCAGGCCCAGCGTGTTCAGCAGCCTGGGGTCCTTTTCTTTCACCTTCAGCCCGCGCAGGCAGATCAGGTGGGCCATGTCCATGTCGTCGCGGTTGTAGTAAACCGAGGCCATGATCCGGTAAGCGCCGACATTGCGCGGGTCGCGGGTGAGAACCTCGGCGGCGCTTTTGAGCGCCTTCTCGTCATCGCCCTTTTTCTGGTAGATGGCTGCCATGTTCAAGAGCACCGGGCTGTTCTTCGAGTCCTTGGACATGGCTCTCTTCATGACCACCAGGGCCTGATCCAGCTTGTTGTGGCGCATCAAGAGCGCCCCCCAGTTGGCCGCGGCCACGCCGAGCCCCGGGTTGATCTGCAACGCCTTCTTGTAATGCTCCACCGCCTTGGGATCGTCGCGCAGGGCCTCGTAGATACAGCCCAGGTTGTAGTGCGCTTCGGCAAGCTTGGGGTCTTCTTCCAGGGCTCCGGTGAAGGCGCCGATCAGCGCATCGTAGTTCAACACGCCGGTCTTCTTCTGATCCCGGTACATGGCCACTGCGCTCTTGAAGGCCTCCTTGGCCTCCGCGGACACCTCGACCTTGGGCTTGTCCTTTACTGAGGAAGCCTTGGGGACGTCGCTGACGTCGGAGATCTTTTCGTCCGGCGTGGTGGGCGTGGTGCCGCAGCCGATGAAAAAGGTCAAGCACACAAAACCAGCGGTCAGTCCGATCAGTCTTCGCATTGGGTTCCTCTCTGCGGTGTTATTCGAATTCGTCTATGGGCTCATCTTCGTCCATCGCCTCGCTGGCCGGGTCGGCCATCTCCCGCGGCTCTTCTTTGGCCTCGGGTGCATCCTTCTTTTCCTTCGGTTCCGGCGGGGCGGCTTTTTCCTTGGGCTCATCCTTGGACGGCGCCACCGGGGGAGGCTCCGGCGCGCCCTTGCGCTTGGTGATCAGCGGATCTTCCTTGAGCAGGTCGGGGTTCTTCATGATCTCTTCCCAGGTGGCCACCAGCAGAGGGTTGCGGTAAGTGGCGTCGGCCACCACCGCCAGTTTGAAGCCCACGTCCTCGCGGGAATGCTGGCCGTACTCCTGCAGCTTCTTCAGCGCTCGCTGGGTGAACTTGCTGTAGAAGCCCAGTTGGGAGCCCTTGTCCACCGCCGCCTTGAAGTGGGCCACGGCCTTGTCCTCGAAGGGCTGACCCTTGTCGCGCAGCATGTTCACGTAGATGTCCTTCTGCTCGGGTGTCAGCCCCTTGGGCAGCGGCGCCTTGTAGAATGTCTGGGCGAAGTCCTCGTAGGCCCGGCCCAGCTTGTACAGAGAGGCGATGGCCCACTCGGGCTGCTTGAGCTTGGCGATGTCGGTGTAGATTCGCTCGACCCGCTTGAAGCGCTTGGTCTTCTCGCCCAACTGCCTCTTGATGACCTTCTCGTTCTTGATGCTCTTGAACTTGTACTTGATGTACTCCTTGTAGGTGGACTCGCCCAGGATGAATTCGGCGTGGGCGGCCGCCTCGGCGGTCTCTATCAAGTTCTTATGCTTCTTCTTGTGTTTACGGTACAGGCTGAGGACCGTACGCATCTCTTTTTCGGCCTCGCGCCACTTCTTCATGGCGACGAGCATCTCGGCCCGCTTCATGTGAGCGGCGATTGCCCGGTCGGTGTTGGTGCGGAAGTAGTCCTGGCTGTAACGGCTGAAAACCGCCGCCGCCTGCTTGTGCTTCTTCATCTTCTCGTACAGCAGGCCCAGCGAGTAGTACACCTGGGCGGCGTCCTCGGAGCGCGGGAAAAGATCGACGAACTCGATGCGGTTCTTGATTGCCTTGCTCCACTGGTGCAGGGCCTCGCGGTAGATGCCTGCGTTCATCAGCGCCGCCTGGGCGTCCTCGGAGTTCCAGGTGCGGCGGTTGCCCACAAAGCGTTTCTCCTTCTTGGCCTTCTTGCCCTTGGCGATCTTCTTTCTCTTCTTCTTCTTCTTGCGCTTCTTGCCCCGGCTCTTCTTGTCCTTCTTCTTGTAACTGACCGCCTTGCCCAGCCCCTTCATCCGCTTGTAAGTGCGGGCGTACTGCTCGTAAAGAGTTGCGGCCGCGTCAAACTCGGTCATGCGCTCGTGGTTCTCGGCCAGGTTGAAGATGGTCCCGGGAACCAGGTCGCTGGTGGGGTACTCGTTGATCAGCTTCTTCCTAGCCTTCTTGGCCAGGTCCAGCCGCTCGGCCTGCTCGAACTTCACCGAAGAGTTGAACAAAGCCTCGTCGGCCAGGTCGTGCTTGGGAAACTCGCGGACGAACTTGATGTAGGCCCGGGCCACCGTGTAACCCATGCGGGTCGCCGACAGCGGGGGCTTGCCCGCCTTCTTCCTCTTCTGGTTGAGCTTGCCCTCCATTTCGCCGATGCGCTTGAAGGCGATCTGGGGGATCAACTTCTGCAGGAAGGTCTTGAGCTTCTGGTTCTTCATCAGGGTCGGGTTCGCGTAGTACTTGCGGGAGTACTTGTTGAGGTTGTCCCAGTCCTGTTTGATATTGAAGGTATCCAGCACCAGGTTGGCGGCGTACTCGGCCAACTCGTCGCCGGTGCAGTCCCGGACGACCTCGTCGAACCGGCGCACGGCTACGTCGTAGTGATTGTAGTCGTAGTAGGTCTTGGCAATGTCGAACTTCACGCTGCAAAGGTCCTGATCCTTGGGACAGTGATCCAGGTAGATCTCGGCCGCCTGGATGAAGCGCCGCTTGCTCTTGGGGATGGCGGCCTTGCCGCCCTTCTTCTTCTCCTTCTTGCGCTTGCGCTCCTTCTTGCGCTCCTTCTTCATGATCTCGCGGTGGGCCAGCACGCCCTTGTAAGCCGCATCGCAAAGGTAGGTGCAGGGCGGGCTGCGCTTGGCCTTCGCGCCCGCCTTGTCCTTGGCTTTGGGATCCGGCGCCGCGCCCCTCGGGGGGCACTTCTTGTGCTTCTTTAGCCAGGCCAGGTCCATGGCCACCACCTTGGCGTACTCGGATGCGGCCCGGCCGTACTTGCCCAGCCGGTGGAAGAGCAGCTCGGAATAGGCGAAGCGCATGTCGTAGGCGTCGGGAGAGTTGGGGAACAGGTGCAGGTAGTCACCGAACATCTCCCCGGCGTACTCGAAGGTCTCCTTCTGCTTGGTCTCCTTGGCCTCCTTGTACCAGATGCTCGAGAGCTTCCGCAGGGTGACTTCGGCCAGCTCGCGGGCCTCCTTGAGCCGCTCCTTCTCCTTGGCGGACGGCTTGGCAATGCACTTCTTGACGTCCCGGAACAGATCGATCAGCTTGCGGACCTCCCGGACGGTGTAACGCTTGTTGCCCACCCGCGAGGCGCAGTCGACCACCCGGCCCTGGTAGAAGGGCACCTCGGCCGAGCACTTCTCGGTCTTGATCAGGTAGTTGTACAGCAGGATGGACTTCTTGTCCTGGCCGTCGGCGAAGTACATGCCCGCCAGGTTGATCAGCAGGGTGTGGGCCTCCTTGGGGGCCAGGCGCTTGAACACCCGCGGGGCCGCCGAGGCGCTGCCGTGGTGGCTGTAGGTCAGGGTGAAGTCGTTGAGCGCCTCCTTGCGGATCTCGATTTTCTTTCCGGTGACCTCGGTCTCGATGTCGTAGAGGTAGACCACCGACTGGAACATCTCCTTGGCCTTGTCCCACTCGTGCAGGTTGTAATAGCACCAGCCCTGCTTGTAGAGGGCGTAAGGGTAGATCTCGGCCTCCTTGTACTCGGCCACCTTCTTGTAGCCCATCAGAGCCTTGTTCAACTTGGCGTTGTCGAAGTAGTACTCCCCGAACGCCAGGTAGGCGTCCGGGATGTACTTGCTGTTGGGGTACTCCTTGATCATCCGCCGGTAGATCTTCAAGGCCTCCTTGAACCTGCGGAGATCCCACAGCGAGCCCCCCAGGTAGAAGTAGATCTCGTCGCGATCGGGGTACCGGGGATACTCGGTTATGATCTGGTTGTACATGTCGATGGCTTTGTTGCGCCACATGTCCTCGATCTTCCGGTACTCCTTCTTCTTTTCTGCGATTTCCCTGCGCAGGCGCTGGTTCTCGGGATCCTTGGCCAGCTGCTCGTCCAGCCGCTGACCCTTGAAGAAGGCCGACTGGGATTCCTCGAAGTAGTTCTCCGCCAGGCGGAACAGCAGGGCGGGCTTTTCCTTGGGATCTTTTTCGTACTTGAGCAGGGCCTGGAGTTGCTCGCGGATGGCCTTGCGCTTCGCCTCCATCTGGACGTCGATCTCGCGCCGGCGGCGGTAACGGTCGTAATCGAGGGTGGGTCGTCTCTTCTTCTTCTTCTCCTTCTTTTCCTTGCCGACGGTGTAGGCCGACGCGCTGGGCGCCAGCATCGGCAGGGCCTGCGAGACGAAGAACAAACCGATCAGAATCGAAACAAACCTTTTCATCGAACCTTCCTCCAGATCTGCTTAACGGCTCTTGCGACAGCCCCAGGTGAGGGTGTACTCGTAGGTGCCCAGCTCGTCGCGCCAGTATTCCCCCTGGTAAGGCCAGTAGATCTTCTCGTCGTCGGTGGCCGCCGACCAGTCATAGGGCAGCAGGGTCGGCCCCAAATCCATCTCTCCGGCCTGGACCTTGCGCAGTACCTCCAGCTCGGCCTGGTCGTTCTCCAGCTTGATGCGCAGCACCTGGGACATCAACTCGCTGAGGAAGTCGCGCTCGGCCTCCAGGCGCCGCTTGGTGAGCATGCCGGCGTCCTTCATCAGCTCTTCCTTGCGTTTCTGCAATCCGGTGATCATCTGGCCGGCCAGCTTGCTGCGGGAGAAGTCGGTGCTCCTGCGGCGGATGCGTTGGGTCTCTTTTTCGATCTCCAGCACCGAGGCGTTGATCAGCTTCAGGTCCTTGTCGGACAGGGCCACCTTCAGAATCCGGCGCAGCAGCTTGCCCGCCTTGCCCCGCGGGGGCGCCTTCTGGATGGCCAGCAGCTGCTTGTAGTAGCCCTCGGGTGATTGGCCCTTGCCCAGCAGGCGCTCCAGCTCCTGGTGCAGCGGAGCGAAGCGCTTCTTGAACTCGGCGACGATCTGGTTGGACTCGGGGTAGCGGCAGTTCTCGTAGTAGGTAACCGCCTTGAGCACCAGGCCCTCGGGGAAATACTCCTCGCGGAAGAAAGGGCTGTCCAGGGTGATCAGGTTGCCCAGCGACTTCTCGTACTTGCCCAGGCGGAACCAGGACCAGCTGGACTCGAAGAGGCTCTCCAGCCAGCCCTCGCTGTCTCTGGTGATCCGGTCGTAGTAGAAGAGCGCGAATTTGAACTGCTTGTGCTCGTAGTGGATGCGGGCCAACTGGAAGAAGGCCCGTTCACGCAGCCGGTCGTCGCGGAACTTGCCCTTCTTGGGGTGCAGGATGAGCACCACGTTCTTGAACGAGTCCACCGCCTCCTGGAAGTTGCCCTGCTTGTAAAGGATGATCCCCTCCAGGTATTTGGCCCGGGGGTGGAACTTGCTGCCTTCGCTCACCTGGAGAATCAGCGCCTTGGCCTTGGAAAGAAAGCCGATGGCGTCGGTGGGCAGCGCGGTGGGGGCGGTCTTCTTCTCCACCTCCAGGTCCAGGCCGAAGCCCTCCTCCTTTTTCTCTTCCTCCCCGCCGCCCAGATCGAACCCGAACTCCTCGGGCGCGGCGGCCTTCTTCTTCTTTCTCTTCTTGGCCACCGGAGGGGGAGCCCCGGCCTTCTCGATGGACAGGGCCCGGAAGTAGAAATACTTGGCCAGCAGGAAGAGGAACTCGTCACGGTATTTCTTGGGGAATTCGATGTCCGAATACCTGGCGATGTCCTTGAGCACCTCGCTCTGATCGGTGATCTTGTGGCTGATGAAGAAGAGCCACTCCAGGGAGGTCTTGAAGTACTTGTGCTCCACTCCCTTGTCGAGGATCTTGCCGAACTTCTCCAGCGCCGAGTGGTACATGCGCATGCGGTAGAGCGCCTTGGCCATCTGGTACTCGGCGCTCTGGAAGTACTGCTTGGCCTTGGGGTTGTTGTAGATCTCGTGGAAGGCCACCGCCGCGTCGGCGTACTTCTCGTCCTTGATCATGTCCAGGGCCTTCTCCATGGCCTCCTTTTCGGGGCTCTTGACCGACACGTCCAGGGCCTCGAATCCGAGCCCCCCCATGTCCTCGGCTTCAACCGCCTTCTTTTTGCCCTTTTTCTTGACCCGCCTCTTCTTCTTCTTCTTTTTCTTCTTCTTTTTCTTCTTGGTGTCGCCGCTCAGGTCGAAGTCAAGATCGTCCTGGGCGTGGGTGGCGGGCAGGCCGCCGAAAGCCAGCATGAAGGCGGCGGCGATAATGACGGATCTGATAATAATACGCATATCGGGTATCCTCGCCTCGGGCTACTGGTATTCGTATTCGAAGTCTATCGGCAAGAAGAAGCTGACTCCCACTCCGACCATTACGTGGTTCTGGATATCGGAGAACTCGGTTCTTTGGACGTCCAGCTTCAGGGTTTCGGTGTATATCAGGTCACGGACCTCCAGCTTGATCACCAGCCAGGAAGTTACGAAATAACGAAGCCCCAGGCCGATATTCGAGGCCAGCTTGGAACCGGTTTCGGTGGAAGCCATGCCGAACCCGCCGATGAGATAGGCGTCGAAGTGGACGATCTCGTCGGTGAACAGGCTGAGCTTGCCGTAGATCGGCGACCAGAGGATGTTGCCCATCAGGTAGTAGCGCAGCTCCGAAACCTTGGGCAGCGCCTCGTTGGCCTGCTGGAAGTAGCCGACCATGTCGGTCTGGATGGTGCCCACGTAGGCGGCCTGGAACTCGATCCCCAGGCTGTCGGCCAGGTGGTAGGCGATGGAGGCCCCGCCGCCGATCTTCTGGTAGAAGGCGTCGTTGAGACTCAAGCACACCATGGGAGTCAGCTCCCAGCGGCTGCGCTTCAAGAACGCCTTGCGCTGAACGCTCTTGATGCGGTCTTCCCGTACCTCGACCTTTTTCTCCTGGCCCCTGGACGGCTCGGTGGCCGCCTTCTTTTCGGCTTTCTCGCCCGGCTCCTGTGCGAAGGCCGGCGGGGCCGCGACCAACATCGCCAAGGCCAGCAACCAGGACATGTTGATAAACGGTTTCATGGATTAATCCTCCTGGTTTCCTTCGAGGAAGAAGATGCTCAACCCCAGGTTGAACATCAGCTGGTGCTGCACGTCGCTCTTGGCGGGCAGGTCCTTGATGCTCACCTTGTCGTTGAAAACCATGTAGTCCTTCAACTCCAGCTTCAAGGCGAAAGTCCGGTTGAAGAACAGCCGGATGCCCAGGCCGAAAGAGCCGGCGAAGCCGAAGTTGGTCTCGCTCTTCAGCTCCCCGCCGATCCCCCCGATCCCGCCCATGATGTAGGTGTCGAAATGCATGACGTACTCGGCGGCCAGGCTCACCTTCCCGTAGACCGGCGACCAGCAGAAATCGGCGCCGACTAAGAAATTGCGCTTGCCCGCATAGGGTATGTCGGTGTTCTCCTTGGAGCCGTGGTAGGTGGCGTTGCTGGTGTCGACGTTCAACGGCTCTAAGGTGTAGGTGAGCAGGGCCTGGATGGCGAAGGCCTCGCTGATGTGGTAGGCGATGCCCGCCCCCATGCCGTACTTCTGGTAGAACGCATCGTTGAGGCTGATGCTGGTCAGCGGCAGGACCGTCAACTCCATCCGGCCGCTCTTTACAAACATGCGGTTGGAGACGCTCTTGATGCGGTCCTTCAGGGTGCGGGTCTCCTCCTGGGCCTGTACGGCTCCCAACCCGGCAAGCGCCAATACCAATGGAAGCAGAAATAGCTTTTTCACGATCGGGCCTCTTTGGGCAGTTTGGTGGTCAGTTCAGTCACCTGTACCCCCCCCGGCAAGACATCGCTGGCCGATGAGGGCTTTCGTCTCTAACCTCTCGGTAATTCGAGACATAATTGTCTTGCGATCGTATGACACTGAATCGACAGGTGTCAAGGTTATTCTCCTGAAGATTCTCCCTGGGAACAGAGGGATACGATTTTTTCTTGTCTGATACGTACCGCCTGTGTTAATGCTTATTTTTTGAGACAATCAGTGGCCCAATCGGGTCCAATGAGTGGATCCGAACTCACTGAGGGAGAGGCATATGCGCGCCGTCGTTTTTACAGTCGTCCTTACCATGATATTGTCCCTGCTGCTTTTCAGCTGCGGCGAGAAACCAATCGGTCAGCCCTGCAACTTCGGGTGGCCCAAGCGAGCGGACGGGACGGCCAACTGCGACGAATACCCCGCCTGCCACCCGCTGCAGGAGGACACCGGCGGGGTGACCCTGAACAACAACGCCTGCCCGATCGACTGCATCCAGATGCCCTCTCTGGAGTGCGAGAACCTCATCTGCGTGGCCACCCAGATCGAGGGAGATGCCCAGCACATGAACGGGGTGTGCTGGACACCCGAGCCCAACGAGCCCGGGGGCGGGGACTGCCCCAACGCGCCGGTGCGCTGCAAGGGTTACTGCACCAAGGAATGCCTGACGGACGCCAGTTGTCCCAAGGAGTACAAGTGCTCGGCAATGGCTCCCTTCGGCACCACTCTCGAGTGCGACAACGAAGAGGAGTGGGGCACCACCTGCACCCCGGACTGCACGCCGGGCGGCACCTCCGGCTGCCCCACCTCGGGCCAGAACGCCGACTACAGCGTCTGCGACCTGCCGGAAAACGCCAGATGCTGCGCCTGCATCTGCTACCAGTTCTGCCCCATTCTCTCCAAGAAGTTCTGCCGCAAGCGCGGCCACGACGAGAAGATGTTCAAGGACGCCATCACCTCTAATCCCACCTGTGCGTCGGACTAAGCTGCGCATGCGAGTTGTCTTTCCGGTCATCACCGCCGGCGCCCTGGCGTGCCTGCTCTACGGCTGCGTGAGCGCCAAGATCAACGTGGTGGACGAGCGCACCGCCCTGGAGAACCAGATCCTGGGAAGCTACGAAGAGCTGGATCGCGACATGCAGCTCTTGGCCTCGGTGCGCGCAGTCGATTCCGCCGGCGAGACCCAGCCGCCCCCCAGCTACACCCAACAGCGCCAGCAGGCCATCGTGGCCCGCCAAACCCAGCAGTTCAACCAGGACGACATCGACGAGCTGAAAAAAGCCGGCTGCATCGGCGAGGCCCGAGACGGCACCCTGGCCGCCCGGCCCTGCGACCCGGCCGCCGACAAGTCGGTGGCCGAAAGGCTCGAGCGACTGATCGCCTCGGAGAACCAGGCCCGCGGAGTCATCCTGCGCTTCGCGGTCACCGTAAGCCCGGACCTCACCGAAAAGGACCTGCCCCAGGTCACCAAGACCTACGCCCGCATGCAAAGAGAGAAAGCCAAGACCGGTGAATGGATCCAGCAGCCCGACGGTAAATGGGTCCGTAAAGACTAGAACCCCAGATACTTGTTGAGCAGTCCGCCGATCGGCAGATGCTGGAGCTTGAAGGTGTCGCCGTGGAACCCCTGGATCAACCTTGCCGCCGCCCGGGCGGTGAAGCCCATGTTCATCACCGCTTTCATGCTAAGCAGGCCGTGGCGGATGTCCATCGACACCCGCTTGGGCGACACCTTGAAACGGTCCAGGAAGCGGCGCAGGTTCATGACGCCCGGGTTGGATTCGCCGGGATCCATGGCCACCAGCAGGGCCTGCAGCGTGGAGCGTCCGATCTGGGTGAGGTTGGTCGAGGCGGTGAAAACCTTCTCGCCCATGTCCAGCTCCAGCCGCAAGTTGCCGCTGATGTCGCTGGAGCCGGCCAGCTGCAGCGCCCCCAGTCCGGAAAGGTCCACACCGCTGACCTGGGCGTCCAGCGTCAGGCGCCGGGTGTTCGGGGGGGCGAACGCCACCGCCGCCTCGGCCAGCACGTCACCCTCCAGAAACTTGAGCCGCAGGCTGCCCAGGTTCAGGCGGCCCGAGGTCAGCTCCAGGTTGCCGGTCAGCTGCGCCAGGCTGAGGTCCTGGTAGCGGACCCGGTCGATGTAGAACGATCGCTGGCGGCCCTTCATGGGAAGCAGCGCCTCGTCGTAGGCCCGGGAACGCCCCGAGGCCGCCGCCGGTTTCTTTTCCGCTTGAGGCTTTTTGGCCAGAAGCCCCAGCACCGGCCGGGTGGCGATCAGCTGGGACACCGGAACGGTTCCGCGGATGCCCTCAAGCTCGAAGCTGGCCCCCTTGAGGTTCAAGCCCTCGAAGGAGATACGTCCCCGGGTTTGCAGGACGCCGCCGTCGCCCGATTCCACTTCCAGCAGCAGCGCGCCTTCTCCCCGGGCGGTCAATCCGCCCGGCAGTACCACCGGTGCCGGCGAACGCAACCCGGCCTCGAGCCTGGCGGACATGCGCAACGCCTCGAATCCCTCGGCCCCGGGTATGCGCACGAACTGTCCGCCGATGCTCAAATCCGCCCCCAAAGAAGGCAGGGCCGCCTTGAGGTACTTTAGCCTCAGCTCCTTGGTCCCGGCCAGCCGGCCGTAGAACTCCACCTGCGAGCTGGTCAACGGCCGGGTCAGCAGCCCGGCGATGTCCAGCTTGGCGGCGGTGATCCGGCCGTCCAGAGCGAAATCTTCCCGGTCACGCCTGGCGGTCAATGCCAGGCTCACGCCGCTCAAGTCCACCGCCGGTTTCAAAACCAATCTCCCGGCGGTCAGGTTAACTTCGGTGGTGGTCTTGGAAAATCCCGGACCCGGGGCGGTGAGCTTCATCCGCCCGGACAGGTTTTTCCACTCGAGTCCGGCGCCCACGACACCTTGCACCCCGCGCAGCAACACAGTGGCCCGGGAGGTGTGCTTCAGCTTCTCCAGTTCGAATTTGCCATGGGGCAGAGTGATCGCGGTCTTTCCCGAAAGCTCCAGCTCGCCCTTCAGACGCGGCAGGGCCTTCTGGATGTCGGCCGGCAAGACCGCCACGACCCGATCTATGGAGAACGGCTTCACCCCGAACTCGGCCTCGCCCTTCTTTTGACCCCAGGCGTACTTGCCGGAGGCATGCAAGCTCATGAAGTCATCCAGGCCGGCTTCGAGACGCTCCACGGCCAATGCACGCCCGCGCAGGTCGAGCAGCGCGGCCAGGTCCAGCTTCACCTCCCCGGGCAGGGGGATCCTTTCGGCACCCAGAGCAATTCCGCCACCCGCCAGTTTCAGCGTCAGCGGCAGCGATCCCGGCGCCAGGCTGCGCAACCGGGTTTTTATGAGAGCATCGATTGTCTGAACCGAAGCGAACCCGGTGCTGGCCGGACCGGATCGGGCCCGGACGTTGAGACTCGCCGGCCGCCGGAACCGCTGGCCCAGGACCACGCCTTCAGCACTGAAATCCACATGCACCCGCGGACGCTCTGCGGTTGCCGCGCCGGCAGTCAACTTGCCCGAGCTCAGGTCCAGCTTCCCAAGGAGCTTGCCCGCCTGCCATTTTCCATCCAGAAGGCCCAGCTCCCGGGCGGACAGCCACAGCTTGACCGAGCCCGGTCGCAGCCTGGCCGAACCCGCCTGGGCACCCTCGGCGCTCAATGCCAAGGAGGCGGTCAGCGCAGGCACCGAAGGGCCGGGCGATCCGATCGGAACCGGCTGATCGCCGGTGGTGATGCGCCCCTGGAACCGGACCTGCCGGCAATCCAGCCCCCCGCCGCGCAGGCTTTTCACGCGCAGCGCCGCCCCGACCTCCGGCGAGAGCAGCCTCGATTCGCCGTTTTGCATCCTCAGCGATCCCGAGGCGTAGAACGTCGCCTGCACGCCCCGGGCCCGCAAGCCCGCCAGCCGGCCCTCCCGCGCGGAAAGGACCGATTGCAGGGTGTATTCACCATCGCCTTCTCCCGGCTGGAAACCCGCCTGAAGCTTGCCGGACAGGTCTTCCAGCCGAACATCTTTTACAGAAACATTCAGGCCGTCGAGGATCAGCACGCCAGAAGCCTGGGGAATCCCTTCCAGCGGACCGGTGATACTGAGGTCTTCGAAGCGCAGGCTTCCGGCGACCTCGACACCCGGCAAGACCCTCCCGAGCACGCTGGCGATCAGCCCGGGCGGAGGCACGAGCTGGGGCACCTTCAAATCGATTTTGGCCTGTTCGTCCAGGCCGGTCACGCCCCCGGACGCCGTCAGCACGGTCTCGCCGTCCAGCCTCACCTCCAGCTCGTCCAGAACGGCTTCGGCAGCCTGCCCGTCGGCATGCGCCCGGTAGCCGATGACCAGGTGGTGGCCGGAGTCGAGCGCTTCCACCCCCAGCAGGCGCAGCTCGATCTTCCCCGAGCCCTCCACCCGGGATTGCCCCACCAGGCGGGTCTGGAGGTTGAAGCCCAGGGCGGCCCGGATCCTTTCGGGAGACTCATCTTTGGCATCCACTTCTATGCTCAGGTTGGGTCCCTCGGGAACCGGCAGATCGGCGCGGGTGTCGATTAAAGTGTCGCCGGGCGAGCCCAGCTTCCCGGCAGCATGCACGTCCAGCCCCTGCAGATCGGCAGAAATCCCCGGCAGGCGCAGGCTCAGGTGCGCGTCGCGGATCTCCACCTGCTCGAGGGCGAAAGTGAACCCGCCTTCATCGTCTGCGGGCCCGGTAGCCGGAGACCCCTCTTTCTTGGCGGTGGTGCGCTGCCCCAGCAAAGCCGCGAAGTTGTTCTGTCCGTCTTTGACCTGGAAATTGATCTCGGGGCGGTCGATCAGCACCTGGTGGACGCTGAGCCTCTTCTTCAAGATCTCCCCCAGCGAATAGTCCACCACCAGCCGCTCCACCTTCACCGGCGGCCGGTCGAAGCCCGGCGGGGGGCCGACGGATACGTCCTTGAGCGACAGGCCGGAAAAGATCTCCAGATCCAGCTCCCCGGCCTGGACCTCCACCCCCAACCGGTCCTCCAGCTCGGCGACCAGCATGCCCCGGATCTTGTCGTCGGGGAAAAAGATCAAGACCACCAGCCAGGCCAGCAGAAACAACCCGGCCAGGATCCCTGCCAGCCACAAGAAAACCTTCAACAGCTTTCGCAATATCCGCAAGTACAGCGGGCGCCGGGGCTTTTCTTCCCTAGTTTCTTCCTGGGTTTGAGGCACGAAATGAATATATCAAATCCAAGCCCGTTGACACTATATTGGATCCTTTTTTACACTGGGAGTGGGAAAGGAGTGAGACATGAAAAAGCTCGTATTGTCCGTGTTGCTGTTAGCGGCCGTTCTTCTTGCAGCCTATCCCGCCCTGGGGGGCGAACCGCTGGTGATCAAGACCGGTGAAGGCAAGTTCATTCCCGCTGCCGCTGCTGAATGGGCCAAGGCCGGCGAGGGTTCCTTCCGCTTCATGCTCAAGGCCGGCATGAAGGCCGCCACGGTGGCCGCGGAGATCAAGGATCAAATCGCCCCCATCACGGTGGAGGCCACCGACGATCTCACCCTGCTGTTCAAGGGCAAGGACCTGACCGAAGAGGCGCTGCTTTCCAAGCTGGCCGGCATCAAGCTGGGCGAGGAGAAAGGCAAGCGCGACGCCCTGGCGGCGCTCTCGGGCCTCAGCGGCGACGGGGGGCCGTCGCTTTCCGATCTGGACAGCGCGGGCTCCATCCGCGCCTCCAAGAAGTTCGAGCTACCCGACGAGAAGGAGCGGAAAGCCGATCCCCAGAACGTCTCCGGCAAGGTCGTCAAGGTCCAGAAGTGCGAGCCCATGGCCACCATCACCATCAAGGTCACCGAAGTCCCCAAGGAGGGCAAGCACAAGGCCGCCTTCAAGAAGGGCAAGAGGATCGTGATCCGGGGGTTCTACAAGATCCACGACCAGACCAAGAAAATCGAACCCGAAGAAGCCCGCACCAAGATCAACCTCCAGTCGGCCAAGCTCAAACGCGGCGACAAGATCTTCGGCAAGCCCTTTCAGAAGGAAGGCCAGGTCTGGATCCTGGAGACTATCGAAAAAATTTAGCCGAGCTTACTTAAAGCCGCCCCCACCAGATACGAAATAACCGCTTCGCGGATGACAGCGGCCACCGGCAGGTTGGAACGGGTGGCGTTGTCGCGCAGTTGCGCGGCCACGGCGGGGGTGAGCCGTACGGTGTAGCTCTCCAGCGACTTGATGGTGGCATCCAGATACTCGATAGCCGATGAGAGCTTGCCCACGTTGTAGTCCATGGACGCCAACCGCTCGGTGAGCATCCTGGCCAGCTCCCCGCGGTCCAGCCAGCGGTTGTCCACGAACACCCGCTCGTTATCCAGATCCACCTCGAACTTGCTTCTCTCGGTCTGGGTTTCGGCCATGGGTCCTTAACCTCCCGAGTGCAATTGCTCGCAGCAATTACTGCATTGGCAGGCCTTGGCGAAATTGCAGACCATGTGCGCCTGGCAATCAGGATTGTCCGGATCGGCGTAGTCGCAGATCATCTGTTCGTCACAAACGCCTTCGAACCCGTTGAAATCGTCGGGGCAGTCGGCGTCCGTCTGGCAAATGCAGAGCTGGAACTGGTTGCCCTCCTGGTCGGTGAAGGGCTCACAGGTGGCGTTGCCCTCGCAATTGGCCCCCTGCGCGGGATCGCAGGCCTGAATGAAGCTGTAGTCGCACTGCCAGGTGGCCGGGCAGTCCTGGTTGTCGCGGCATGCCAGGTGGCAATAGGTGTTGCCGTCGGAATCCTCCGAACAGTATCCCGGCTCTCCGTAGCCGTAACCCGCGACCTCGCAGGTGCCCCCCGAGCTCCCGCAGGCCGAGCACCAGATCTCCTTGGGGGCCATGTAGCAGTCGCCCTCGGGGGTTCCGGTCGGACACTGGTAGCCGTCGGCCACCGGCCAGCCGCAACAGACCTGATTGCGGGCGCAGGCGATGTTCACGTCGCCGCGCTCGTTGCAGGGGATCTTCTCGCAGGTGCCGTTGTCGCAAACGCTGACCTGGGAGCAGTCCTGTTTCTCGGGGTCGCAGGTGCAGGTGCCGGCTTCCCCGGGGTCGGGGCAGCAGTCGAAGTCGTCGCAACTGACCTCGCCGTTGTAGCACACGCACTTCATGCCCGACTTGCAGTCATTGACCGCGGTCGGGTCGGCCGCGCGGCAGCCGGGCATGCAGGTGTTGGTCCGCTTGTCGCAGTAGCCCAGCGAGTCGCCCACCGTCTGCAGGCACTCGGAATGCAGCACGCATCCCGACGGCCGGCACTTGCCGGTGGAGTTGGCGTCGCAGTACTGGGAGGGAACCCCCGGCGACACGCAGCAGATCAGGTTGTCGCCGAACTGGTTGCAGTCGGCGTCGGCCTGGCACGGCTCCCCGCAGTGGCCGGTGTAGTGGCATTTCTGCCCACCGGGACAACTGGTGTCGTCGGCGCACTTGGGAACGCACTTGCCGGTGTTGCGGTTACAGACCTTGTTGCCGGCGCAGTCTCCGTCCTCATGGCAAACGAAGGTGCCCTCGCACGAGCCGGTGTTAGAGCGGCACTGGCCCGGATTGGGGCCGGTCCCGGAGCCGGCGGTCATATCGCAGTCGTAGCCGGCCGGGCAGGCCTGGGTTCCGCAGCGCATACCGCAGTACTTGCCGTCGGGATAATCGATGCACATGTCGCCCATGGAGGGATCGGGGCACTGGAAGTCTTCCAGGCAGGGCTCGCAAAGGGCGCTGCGGTCCTTGCAGACCTTGCCGGTCGGATCGCAGTACTGGGTCTCGCGGTCGCAGTTGTAGTCGTAGTTGCAGGGCGAACCCGCCACGCATTCGCCTGCGTCGCATACCTGGTCGGGCGGGCAATCACGGTCGTGCTCGCAGGGGGGCGGACCCTGGTCGACGTCGGATTGCTGGTCGCCGTCGGGCGTCCCGTTTCCGTCCTCGTCCCACCCGTCGGGCAGATCCTTCTTGTGACACTTGCCGTCGACGGCGCAGTATTCGTTGGCCGCGCAGTCCGCATCGGTGGTGCAGGACTTCTGCGACGAACTGCAGGCGGGAACCGCCGTCACCGCAAACAACGCGACCAGGCCCAGCGCGGAGATCAGCACAATCCACTTCTTGCCCATGAACACACCTCCAAGCTTTGCACCAGTCTAGCTCATTTTTCAGGCGGCGGGAAGAGGCCGGCCTGGGTGAGAAGATCCATCAAATTCCGGTAGTTATCCCATTCCTTGATCTTGCCGCCCTCGAATCGGAACACGTCCACGCCCCGCTCGGCAATCGGATTGCCCCCGGACTTGCCGCCGCTCAGCTTGCCCTTCAATATGCCGTGCACGTGAACCAGCGCGGCCACGTAGGGCCCCACCGCCACCGCATCCTCCACGTCGATCTTGCCCTCGAAGGCCTCGCGTTCCTTGACCAGGGCCAGCATGAGCGACTCCAGCCCGCTGATTTCCCGTCCGTCGCCGTAGGCGTGAATGGCCACGTCCGAAGCCACCAGCTTGGAGAGCGTGGCCAGATCGGCGGTCTCGAACGTTTTGAAGAACTCCCGGACGGCTTCAATCCTGGCCGGGTTGCCCGGCACGGCCAGCACCTCGGGTTTTTCGGGAATCACCAGCCCCTCGGGCAGCCCCTTGGCAGGGGATTTCATCTGCTTGAGCACGGCAAGCGGGTTTCCGCATATGAAGCTCTTCTGGATCTTCTCGTCCTTGACCCAGAAGAACATCACCAGCTGGCAGCCCAGCTTCTTCATGGTCCCTTCCTGGCCGAGAAAGTCACCGTGGTGCGTACCGGTGATCACGCCCTCGAACACCCAGTACCGACCCCCGTCCAGGACGCGCTTGGCGGCCACCCGGACGTCGGGGAAAGCCAGGTGGACCTTCTTCCACAGCTCCACCAGGGCCTTGCGTCCCAAAAACGGCTTCAGGGTGGAATCCGCCAGGATGCACTGGTGATCCTCGGAGAACAGCGCCGCCGCCCCGTCGAAGTTCAGGGTATTGAAGTCTTCCAGGGCCGATTCGATCGCCTTGTAAATCGCCGGGAGCCGCTCCTCCACCTTGGGCTCCTCCGGCGGAACCGGTTCCGGAGGCTTCTCGGAAATCTCTTTGTCCGGGCAACCGGAAAACCCCGCAACCAGAACAAACGCAAGGAACGCTCGCGTAAGTCGCTTCATCGCCTCTCCCCTTTCTCCGCTTGAGTAAAGCAAAGAGAAGTCCGGGCTTCAAGTCTTATGGAGTCTTGGGCCGGTTGCGGGCTCCCGGCATCACCTCGATCATGTATTTTCCCTCTTTCAGATCCGCAAGGCGCCCTTCGACCCTTTTCTTTTCCTCCCCGCCCAGGCCCAGCTTCAGCGCCTGGGTGTAGGCCCGCTGGGCCTCCTGACCATTGTGCACGTGATAGTGGACGTCGCCCAGCAATATGGCGGGCCGCGGTTCTTTTGGCCGCAGCGCGGCGGCGCGGCGCAGGGCGCGGATGGCCAGATCCCAGTGCTTGAGCTCGAAGTACAGGGTGCCCATCTCCAGGTAGCAGTCGTAGCAGGAACGATCGGCATCCACGGCGATGTGGTACTCCTGGGTGGCCATCACCGTGTCGTTGAGCTTGCGGTATTTGCGGGCCAGTTCCAGGTGGACGGCAGCGTCCTGCGGCCGCCCGCGGCTGGACTCCTTTAACTGGTCCACCTCGGCCCGGACCATCTCCACATCCTCGGTTACATCCGAGCGGTACTCGAACAGATAGGCCCGCAGCACCGCCCCCTGGGGAACCGCCAGGTCCTCCAGGAACATGTCCACCGCCAGATCGCCCCGGTGCCACAAGACCCGTACGCCGTCCGGCCGGCGCTGGCTGTAGACGGTATGCTTCTCGAAGGGAAAGGGAACCGCGCCTTCGGGTCTCCGCTCCCCGCCGCCGGGGATTACCTTCACCCGCACCCTGCGCCCCTGGGGATCAAAATAGCGCGCCTCGCAGCCGGCCGGCAGCTTCCGGACGCTCTCCAACCGGTAGGTACCCAAATCGCCGGTCAGGCACAGCTTAAGCTGGTCGGATTCCTGCTGGCATCCGACCAACCCGAACAGTGCGACCGCTATTATCAACGATTTTGACACGATATCTCCAAAACGTTATCATCTCCGGCCCGTTTCGATCAACGGGCTGCAAGGAGGAGTCGGAAATGAACCTTAAAGGCAAACACCTGCTGTGCACCCAGGACTGGTCAATAGACGAACTGCAGAAAGTCCTGGATCTGGCCGATGACATGAAGCGCGAGCGCTATACCGACAAGTACGCCCGGGTGCTCGACCGCCGGACCTTCTTCATGTTCTTCTACAACCCGTCGGTGCGCACCCGGCAGAGCTTCGAGTGCGCCGCCACCGAGCTGGGCGGGCACGCCCAGTTCCTCGAGCCCAAGTCCATGCGCTTGAAAACCCAAAAGACCGCCGGCGAGACCATCGAGGACGCCGCCAAGGTCATGAGCCGCTATGCCTGCGGGATCGGCATCCGCATCCTGGAGGACAAGATCGGCGCCTACGGGGAAGGCCACGCCCTGTGCTCGGAGTACGCCGAGCACTCCGGGGTGCCGATAGTCTCCATGGCCCACGACAAGTTCCATCCCTGCCAGGGGCTGGCCGACATGCAGGGGCTCTGGCAGCAGTGGGGCCGCGACCAGGTCAAGGGCAAGAAGCTGCTGCAGGTCTGGGGCCACGGCGCCCTGGCCCGCTCCTGGTGCTCGGTGCAGGAGAGTATTTTAATATGCTCCCGCTTCGGCATGGACGTCACCCTGGCCCATCCGGAGGGCTACGACCTGGATCCCCAGGTGATCGAGCAGACCAGGAAGAACTGCGCCGAAAACGGCGCCAAGTTCGAAATCAGCAACGATCCGGTGGAGTGCTACGACGGCGCCGACGTGGTCTACTCGCGCAACTGGATGCACAAGGACGCCTACCGCGACGGGGAACTGCACAAACAGGAGGAGATCGAGCGCTCGTTGAAATACCCCCAGTGGATCTGCGACGAAGCCAAGATGAAGAATAGCAACGACGCGCTGTTCACCCACCCGATGCCCATCGACCGCGGCCACGAGGTCGCAGACGGCGTGGCCTCCGGATCCCGCTCGATCATCTACGATGTGGCCGAAAACCGCCTGCATGTGCAGAAGGCCATCATGGCCCTGACCATGGGCAACCTCTAGGAGCCGACCAATGGCCAAAAGTGAAAAGCCGCTGGCCGTCCTGGCCATAGGCGGAAACTCCCTGATCCGGGACAAGCAGCACCAGTTGGTGACGGACCAGTTCGCGGTTACCCGCGAGACCTGCCAGCACATCCGCGAGATACTGGAAAAAGGCTGGAATGTGGCAATCACCCACGGCAACGGCCCTCAGGTGGGCTTTATCCTGAGACGCTGCGAATTGAGCCTGCAAGAGCTGCACCCCGTGCCCCTAGACAGCATCGGGGCCGACACCCAGGGCTCTCTGGGCTACATGATCCAGCAGGAGCTGGCCAACGAGTTTAGGCGCAAGGGGGTCCGGCGCCAGGCAGTGACCGTGGTTACCCAGGTCCGGGTGGACGCCGATGATCCCGCCTTTTCCGACCCCTCCAAGCCAATCGGTTCCTTCATGGACGAACCGACCGCCCGCGAGCGCGAGCAGAAAGACGGCTGGCAGGTGAAAGAAGACGCCGGCCGCGGCTGGCGCCGGGTGGTGGCCTCCCCGCTGCCGAAGGAAATCATCGAAAAAGACGCCATCGAAAAACTCATCCGCGAAGACTTCGTGGTGGTCGCCGTGGGCGGCGGAGGCATCCCGGTGGTCCGCGGGGAAAACGGCGACCTGCAGGGCGTGGCCGCGGTCATCGACAAGGACTTCGCCTCGGCACTGCTGGCCAGCCAGCTGAAAGCGGACCTGTTCATAATCTCCACCGCGGTCGACACCGTCTGCCTCGACTTCGGCAAGCCCACCCAGAAACCGGTCGACAAGCTAACCATGGCCGAAGCCAAACAGCATCTAGAAGCCGGCCAGTTCCCCGCCGGCTCCATGGGCCCCAAGATCCGGGCGGTGTGCAACTTCCTGGAAGCCGGCGGCAAAGAAGCCATAATCACCTCGCCCCAGTACCTGTCCGAGGCACTCGACGGAAAGCAAGGCACCCGCATCGTAGCCTAATAATCTCTCCGCCGGCTCCGCCGCACCCGGTACATTTTCTCCGAAAAGCCGCCCTCTTGCAGAAACCTCTGCTCCAGTGCCCCAATCTGCCGCCCCAAAAGAAAACTAGCCTGGTTAATAAGGCAAATGAGAGTATTAGCCGCCACTTCAGAACTCACGCTGGAAATGCGATAAGGATCGTCAGACCTGTCAGACTTGTCTGACCTGTCTGACTTGTCTGACCTGTCCGACCTGTCAGACTTGTCTGACAAATACTTCGCCCTCACCGCCATAGCCTCGGGAGAGCTCTTATCCCATTGCCTCAACCGCCGCTGCCTCAAGAAATCCTCGTAATCGAGGAGCAACTCCTCCAGGCTGGCCCGGGCCACCGCGGTGAGCTTCAACTCGAACTTCTTCGACGTCGCCGATGCCTTGCTACCCTCGGCAATATTCTGCACCCCGCTCCGGGCGGCCTGAACCATCTGGTCATGAGTACGCGAGCGCTTACTAATGAAGCGGTCGCAAAATATCACCGTAGCGTCGTACACCATCTGAGCCGTCTGAAAACTGCGCAACTTGCGGTACCCACCGTGCTGCGGAATAAGGTCGCTTTTCATTTGCCGTCCTCCCAATGCCCCCAAGGCAAAGCAACACCCGTGCCACCCCCGCCATCGACGCAATTTCAACGGCTTGTCAAAAGGAGCAGTGTCCGAAACCCGGACACCCTGCCCGAAATCCGGACACTCAAGGATAAAAAGGAAACCCCGAAGGCTCGTACTGATCACACTGTGTCTCGTCAACACACCTCGAACAACACCCCCACCGGCACCAAACATACCCTTCGTTCAGACATCCGATGCTGCACTCCTCCAGAACCGCCACCCCGCACTCCTTCATGCAGCACCCCTTGTTCGTGCAACAGTACTGCCCGGGAGAACAGGGCTCGTCGTCCGGAGTTCCGTATAGGTTCGTACACACACAACTCCCACTTACACATTTCCACGCCTCCCCCGAAAGATTCGGGCAGGTGCCGCACGTGCACGAGCCGTCCACGCATGTCCCGCTGGGGCAAATCCTCCCGCACACGCCGCAGTTGGAGGGATCAGTATTCAAGTCAACACAGTCTCTGCTGACTCCGACGTAACAGCACATGTCGTCCACTGTTCCAGCGCAGGATTTAACTCCTTCACAGTTGCACCTGTGGGTAGAGGGCGGGCATGACGCTTCTGTAAAAGTATATACCCCTTCACATTGTTCACGAGTTTCGCACCCGCAACTCCATCCCGTCCCCGCGTCGCCCAGGCATTCCAGGCCGCCTTCCAATATGTCGCAGGCGTGGCCGCATGATTCGCAGTTCTGGGGGCTGTGGATTACGCAGGTTTGGGTTGAGCAGCACATCCGGTCTTCGGCGCAGTCGGTGTCCTGGGTGCAGCCGCAGCGGACTTCGCCGCCGCCGGTTACTATGCAGGCTGGTGCGCCGGGGGTCGTGCAGGCGTCTCCGCAGCCGGAGCAGTTCTCTCCGGTGCCCAGTTGGGTCTCGCAGCCGGCGGATTGGGTGTCGCAGTCGGCGTAGCCGGTTTCGCAGTCGTACTCGCATGCGCCGGCTACGCAGCTCTGGTCGGTGGTGTTCGGGTACAGGCCCTGGCTGGCGCAATCGTCGCCGCAGGCCGAGCAGTTGTTGCGGTCGGAGAGGGTTTCGCAGCCGTTCTGGCGGTTGTTGTCGCAGTCCAGGTGGCCGGCTTCGCAGGTCACGTAGTCGCACTCGCCCCCGTCACAGAACACCCCCCCGGCGTTGGCGGTCTGGTCGGCGCAGTCCAGGTCGCAGCCGCCGCAGTGGGAGGTGTCGGAGCTCAGATCGTAGCAGCCGGTTCCGCAGCAGGTCTCGCCGGCCGCGCAGGGATCGCGGCTGCCGCAGCGGCATTCGCCGGCCTCGCAGCGGTCTCCCAAAGGGCCGCAGGCCCCGCAGCCGGGGCCGCAGTGGTCCGCGTCGTTCGAAGGTTGCTTCGATGTGCACTCGGCGGACAGCATCCCGTCGACACAGTCCCTGATTCCCTCCAGGCACTGTCCCTGCTCGTCTTCATAGCAGACCACCGGAGCCCGGCACTCGATGATGCTCAAGCCGAACTTCCTCTGGTCGGTGTCCCCCTCGCCCCCGTTCGACCGGTCTCTCACCGTAACTTCGATCATCAGATCCCGCGCCGCCTCGGCGGGCGCTTGGCCCGCCTTCGCCCTCAACTCGCCGGTGCCGGCGTCGATCATCAACCAGCTCAACTTGTCCGCCCCGCTCTCGACCACCATCGACCAGCTGTACGGCTTGAACCCGTGCTCCGCCTGGAGCGGCTGGCGGTAGCTCGAATCGCCTATCAGCGCATCGGGGAGAACCGTCGGGTTGATCGAGACCGGCTCGGCTTTTTCGCAGGTGCCGTCTTCCTTGCACAGATGCCCGGTCTTGCAGTCCGAGTTGTAAGAGCAGGTTGGGTTGTCGATGGGCTCGGAGCAAGCCGAAACCCACAAAAAGATCGATACCGCACAAGCCCCGCATACGCACCTCGTCATGATGCCGCCTCCTGCTTTTCGTGGAAGGTATTGGGAGACTAACATGGCCTAAAAATACCGTCCAGTTAGAGCTTGTGTAGCGAAATTTCAGACACGTGTCCGGAATCCGGACACTCCTCCGCGAAGCATAGCTTATTATTATCAAATACTTACGTGGATGGCACGGCCCTTGCTCTATTCGCTGGCGAGTTCAATTGACTGGAGGAGGTTTGCCATGAAACCTACGGTATTGACAATGACGGGCGTAGAGTTCAGCATGTTTGACCATAATCGAGGGAAACGTACGGGAGGAGGAAAAATGCGGTGGTGCATACTGACTACCTTGGCGCTGGCATTCTCGATGCTGGCCGGATGCGGCAGCGAGGTGGATTACAGTTGCGAAATCAACGACGACTGCGTGGAGGGGCGGCTCTGCGGGCCGGAGGGCGAGTGTATCCAGCAGGATCCAGTCCGGATCGTCACCGAAGCGCTGCCCGACGCCACCGTGGACGCGGAGTACTCGTTCACCCTGGAGGCGGCCGACGGGATCAGTCCTTACACCTGGTCGCTGAATGAAAAACCCGACTGGATGTCCATCGACCCGGGAACCGGAACCCTGACCGGCACGCCCGATCAGGTGGCCACCGGGCTGGCCGTAAAGGTGCGCGTCGAGGATTCCACCACCGGGCGCGACAGCTACAACCTGGCGGAGCTTTCCATCGACGTCAACCTGTGCTCCGAAGGCGATACCACCGTGTGCTACGAGCCCGATAAGGGAAAGTGCCTGGAGGGGATCAAGCGCTGCTCCGGAAGCGAATGGGGTCCTTGCGGTGACTCGACCTTCTCGACCAACAAGGACCACTGCGGCCCCGACTGCGAGGCCTGCGACGAGCGGATCTCCGACCGGTGCACCCGGGGAGCCTGCGCCTGCGGCGACGGCGCCCCCTGCACCGGGGACGAGATCTGCTGCGAGGCCGACTGCATCGACCCGCTGACCGACAGCCAGAACTGCGGCGGTTGCGGCGCAAGCTGCGAGGGGACCATGCAGAACGCCACCAATCCGCACTGCGAGGACGGCATTTGTGTCTACGACGCGTGCGCAACCGGATTCCTCGACTGCAACGACGTGACCCAAGACGGCTGCGAAACCGAAGTCAGCCTGTCTCGGTGCGGGGCCTGCGACCGCGACTGCTCGGTCGTGACCCATCACGTGGAAGAGATCCTCTGCGTCGACACGGCCGGCACCTTCGACTGCGGCTACCAGGGCGACGGGACCCACGGCGAGGGCTGCGAGTTCGGCTACCTGGACTGCGACGGCAACCGCCAGAACGGCTGCGAAACCCCGGCGGATTCCCAGAACCACTGCGGCTCCTGCGGCAACGTCTGCGACGCCATCTGCATGCTGCACCCGGACGGGGACCATTACTACTGCGGCTGCGGGGACCACGCCGACTGCGGCGGTGGACGGCTATGCTGCGACGGCGTCTGCGTATCCACAGACGATCCCGCGCATTGCGGAAGCTGTGACAACGATTGCACCCAGGCAGTGAAAAATGCCGAGACGATCCTGTGCGACCAGGGCATATGCGGCTACACCGATTGCTTGGACTTATTCCTGGACTGTGACAGCGACCGCACCAACGGGTGCGAAACGCCCATGTCCGACAACAACTGCGGGCAGTGCGGATACTCCTGCGGCCCGAACGCCCACTGCATCGAGGGAAGCTGTGCCTGCGTGACACAGTGGGGCAATTGCGATGACGATTGGAGCGACGGCTGCGAGACCAATTTAGCCGTCACCGTGGAGCACTGTGGCAACTGTGACACCAACTGCAATGTGCAGGTCCAGAACGCCAGCAATATCGACTGCTCGGCCTCGCTTTGCACCTACGGAGCGTGCAACACCGGATGGGACAACTGCGATGATGATCGTACCAATGGCTGCGAGACCGATATCATGAACGACGACCAGAACTGCGGCGACTGCCACCTGTCGTGCAAGCCGGTTAACGGCACCAACTACTGCGGTTCCGGAGTATGCCACCCCAACTGCATGTCCGGC
>Ga0272442_10001312_pt1 | contig 38039 bp, 43 predicted proteins | sample SSMForm2O_FD_200262 | JGI IMG/M metagenome (GOLD analysis project Ga0272442, IMG submission 200262) | Marine sediment archaeal communities from Little Sippewissett salt marsh, Falmouth, MA, United States - SSM-Form-2O | ecosystem: Environmental > Aquatic > Marine > Wetlands > Sediment ... | reverse complement strand
CTGAAAAGTAGAGTCGCCCTGAAACGCGTACCATGACTTAAAAAATAAGATTAACGAAATGAAAACAGGTGGGGTTTATGAGACTTGTGAGAATAAAAAAGGGGTTGCGTCCCCCTTATTCCTTTTTTAGCGTCCCCCTTTTTTACCCCTTTTTTAGATGGCAAATTACACAAAAGGGATTGTCTTTTTGAATGTTGCATGTAAAATATTAGAAGCAATTAGTGTGTTTACTATGGAGTAGCGTGGTGAAAAAAGACATCATTATTAGGCTCAGAACAGATTTTGAGGAATCACGATATTTAGATAAAGATACAGGTCTTGAATTTTGGTTTGCACGAGACCTTAAAGATTTATTGGGGTATAGAAGATGGGAAAATTTCGTAAAGGTTATAAGTAAAGCGAAAGCAGCCTGTAAAACTGCCGGCTATTCGATAAAAGACCATTTTCTTGACATCACGAAAAAGGTTGAAATTGGTGCAGGCGCACAAAGAAGCGTTGACGATGTTGCTCTTACGAGATACGCTTGTTACTTAATTGCTCAAAACGGCGACCCCAATAAAGCCGAGATAGCTTTTGCACAGACCTACTTCGCCCTGCAAACAAGAAGGTTAGAAATTATAGAAGAACGATTGACGCAGGCGGAGCGTTTGCAGGCACGTAAAAAACTTACTATTTCCGAAAAAGCTTTATCTGGGGTAATTTATGAAAGACTTGGTGACAGACAGCAAAGTTTTGCTATTATTCGAAGTGAAGGCGACAAAGCGCTGTTTGGTGGATATACTACCCAAAAAATGAAAGAAAGGCTTGGGGTGCCGCAGAATCGTGCATTGGCTGATTTCTTACCAACGATTACTATTAAAGCTAAAGACTTTGCGACAGAAATTACGGCCTTCAAAATTAAACAAGACGACTTAAAAACAAGGGATAAAATATCTGAAGTGCACGTTCAAAACAATATTGATGTAAGAAAAGTGCTTACAGACCGGAATATTATCCCAGAAGACCTCCCGGCGGACGAAGACATTAAGAAAATTGAGCGCAAAATAGAATCGGACATGAAAAAGCTTCCTAAAAAATCCAAAAGCTTTAAAGAGTTCACCGGCTCGGAATAGGTTTATTAATTTTTCTCTCCCGCCCCACTGCAAAGGGATAATCTCGTTTTTTATCTGAGCACTTCGTGTCGCAACAGGTTTGAAGGATCTCTGCGGTTTTGGATTTGATGAAAGCCGATTGATGTGCTATACTATTGTACTTGGTAGGGGGTTGGGAATCAATGTCTGCAATTGATCCGGACAAGGGCGGCGGGAAAATAACGGTCGAGGAAAGTGACAGCCCGCGCGCAGCCGTTATCACGCTTTCCGGCCATTTCATGCTGATCGAGTCGAAGGCACTCACCGAGGCAATCGAGGCGCTTGTTTTGAAGGGCGTGAAAAACATTATCTTCGACCTGACGAATACAAGTTATATGAACTCGACTGCAATCGGCGCGCTCGCCAACTGCGCAGCCTCGACGAAGGGCTTCGGCGGCGACACCGTGCTTTTCCCCACCGGCGCTACCGTCATGAACGTTCTGGACATGCTCGGCCTCGTCGGACTTTTCAGCACCGCCTCTTCACGCGAAGAAGCAATAGAAAAGCTTGCCTGAAAGCCTGGAAAGAAATGAGATGTTGTCATAATTCAGATCTGAGTTTGTTATTTTCGGCTCCCAAGTGTTTTTAAGTCAAAGTAAATAAGAGGATCATCCTTCCAAACTCCCCTTACAAATACATCCTCAATTTTCGAATGTCTCTGATTTAATCTTTCAATAAAAACGTCTGTGGATTTTAATCCAGAAGCTATAGCTAATTCTTTTAGAAATTTTTTGCTTTGGGCTTTTACTAAATATGTTGGTGGAGAATCTAAATATAAGCATGTTCTTGGATACCATATATCATATAAACTATCTAATTTATCGTATTGTAATAGTGTTCTTAGGAAAAGGAAATAATCTGCTTCCATGATTTGTTTGAAATTGATAAGTTCTGATAAATGAGATTCTGTAAATAATTTTTTTATCGTATCTGCCATAATGCTCGCGCGTCGAAGATTAAGTCTGTTGTTTCTAAATTCGTCGAGTGAGGAGCAACCCAAATTAATATTCCTAAAACTTATATACTTGCTATTATAAGTTTTTTCAATAAATAGCTCTTGACTAAGAATATAGTTTAAATTTTCCCAATTATTGTATTTAATAATTGCGGCGACTAACTAATTCTTTTCGCATACGTGAGGAAATTTGTTCTAGATCTCTGGGGGTATTTCTTAATACTCCTTGACCAAGATTCCCGTGAGGCTTGTAAATTCGAACGCATTTACAATGTATCAGGGGTTCAGAATTAGTCAAATCTTCATCGGTAGTGATAACTTGATAATCTAATCCTTTTTCCGCAAGTGCTTTTTCTATATAATGGTCAAAGTTTGTTGTAACAATTGCTCTAATAATTCCTCTTCTTGCTAATTCAGCAATTCCTTTATGAGCTTCACCAATATCATGATTACTTAGGTGTTGTTTTAAGAAAGCTTGTTGGTCTGGATACTTGGGAAATAAATTTCCCATAATTTGAGAATATTTCATGTTAGAATACTTACTTTTAATAAACCAATCCTCTATTTTATCATCAGAATTATCTTCATCTGCTGCTCTTAAAAAAGATGCTGTTTTTATCATTAAATCCCAAGCGGTTGGTACTCCAGCATCCTTTGAAACACCGGCACCAGCAAATAAAATGTATTTCTTTTCGCCTGGTAAAGCATTTGCAATAAGCGTGACAATTGGATCCATAATCAAGCTCCACGTAGTTTCTATTTTTCACGGTAATTTTTATCTGACTTTTCAAAATGAATTCTATAATTTGCTTTTATCTTGTCAACTGTTTTGTGTAATGACACTATAGTTTCCACTTCTCCGTTGGGTTTTGTTTAACAAGAAAAAAGCAGAATAATATTATGAAAGGTGATTCGTATAATCGATTCTTTAAGAGAACCGGAATTTATCACAGACCTGAAAAGATGTTAGAATCTTTCATTCATCTATAAACCCCAATTACTTCCTTGACTGCATATATGATTGTGGGATAGACTCAAAACGTTGGAAGAGGCGGGTTTTTTCGCATGGTTTGGCGGAGAAATTCCCGAGTTTGAGTTTTTAGTTTTAGGGCGGTGCCTCCTTGCTGATTAGACGACTTTAAACTTTCGGTACCGGCCCGGAAAGGATTCATTATGCGGCATCTTATCATTATTTTGGTTGTAATTGGGGTTTTGCTTGGCATCATGGTACCGTTATCCTGTCGCAATGCGCCTGACGTACCTGCTGCGCCTCAGACGTCTAATACGCCTGATACACCTGATACGCTCGTTTCCCCCGTGCCGGTGATTCCCATTGACACGTCCAAGAGCGACACCTACAGTTCCGGCCGGTGGGAGTACCAGTATACGGTCAGCCTTCCGGGCTCAAAGAGTGAGGGTTATTATGGCAAGCTGCTTTTCGATGACAAGCAGGTGTCTCCGCCAGAAAATATCAACGACTACTACCAGACGCCCTGGGGCAAGCTTTACTGGGTGGGCCAGCGCCCGGTTCCGTTCGGCGGACACGAATGGATGCCCGACGCCATGCCCAGCAGGCCCGAAGGCAAACAACTGCTTGATCCTGCCGCTGCCGCCAGGCGACCGGCAATCATGATGCAGGTGCTGGTGGAAGGGGAACAGCAGGAAGAGCGCAAACCCGAAATGGAGGAATGGGTGCAGGAGGATCTGAGTAAGCTCGATGTCAAGCGCGTAAGGGTTGAACGGGACTGGTTCCTTCTCGGTTATGAGGCCGTTACCATTCACGACACCAAGATGACTGGCAGGCTCTCGGCGCGGCTGGCCGAACCCGTCGATGACAAGACGCTGACCGTAATGCTCGACGACGGCATGCGGGGAATCAAGGTTAAACTCTCCCGCAAAGAAGGAGCCACGAGGCTGGTCCGGCACACGCTGTCAAGTCCTGTCGCGGAACAGGATTTCTATCTCGCTCTGCGTGTGGAACGCGCTGCAGTCGGGGAGCCCATCGCACAGGAGATAGGGCCCGGGGCGGACGGCAAGACCGTCAAGCTCAAGGGAGTCTCGCGAGTCATCATCAGGCTGCCGGGCGACAGGCAGACTGGATTGGCCTGGACGGTGATTTCCACTGATGGCCAGAGCGTCGAGGCCGACGGGCAGGTACAATATGCGCCCGGTACGTTGATGGATTACAACCCTGACCCCACAGGGCCGTTGAAACCGGGTGATGTAATGAACGAAGCTGGCGATGGGATTTACGAGATTGCATTCCGCGTAGTTGGCAAAGGCAAGACGACGGTGAAGATGGCCTACCATCGTTCATGGCAGGTGGATAAGCCGTCCGAGAAAACTTTTAGTGTAACATTGGATGTGCAGGACTGAAAGATTCCTTCTACTGAATCGAATATGGAGGAAGATGAATAACCGTGAATGGTAAAAATGACCTTTCCCCGGCAACGTTAGCTGCCTTCGTGGGTAGTATGACGAATTTGCCGAAAGAGGAAATACAAAAAGCGAAGAGGATATATATACTGAACGCCATTGAAGATTTCAAGGCAATGCGTGCGAGTGCGCGGGCAGGGGTTGTAGTTCTCGGCATATTTTCAATAATTCCTATATTCCTGATAATATTCATTCCCGCGCTTATCAGCTACCGGAGGAACATCGAAGCTGCCAGGCAGAAGATTCTCAATGCAATCGAAGTGTGGAAGGATGACATGGAGCCGGCGGAATATACGGAAATCCAAAGGAGGCTGCAGGGATAGGAAACCGCCCCTGTTCGGAAAAATTCGAATACTATATGGCGCTGCATTATAAGTAGCTTCTTGACTGCATATATGATTGTGGGATAGACTCAAAACGTTGGAAGAGGCGGGTTTTTTCGCATGGTTTGGCGGGGAAATTCGTCTAAGATAGCGGAAAAGAATCTTGAGTATAAAAAATAGTATAAAGGGGAAGAACATGCGCATTGCAGGATTGTTTGTGATAATTCTCGCGCTGGCGTGCTGGATAACGGTGGCCGCGCTTAACGCGGAGCCGACTGTGCCGGAGGAACCGGAAGAGCCAACGCCGCAAGGCGCTCCAGAAAAACCCGCTGAACCTGAAACTCCTGCGGATAAATCCGTCACTAAGGCGGACAAGCCTGCAAAAGATGAGAAACCTGCCGAACCGGAAACGCCGGAGCCTGAACCCGACCCGGATGCGGGCAAGGTGGTGGTATATCTGGACATCAAGGATTACGTGGATGGCGAGGTATACAAGTACCGGGTGGTGGAGTATATGGTGAAGCGGACGTTCGACCTTGCGAACCCTGAGAAGGAGGAGCAGTTCAAGGACGAGTGGCGCAAGAGGTACGACTGGTCGAAATTCTCGAAGAAGGAGAAGGAAGCCAAGCTGAACAAGGACTACAAGGACATGCGTAAGGAGAAGGGCGTCCAGAACCTGAAGATAACGCACCTGAAGGTGATTCAATGGCGGCCGAAGCCGAAACCGAAGAAAGTAGTGCAAAAGGAAGATAAAAAAGACGAGCCGGAAGAAGGCGACGAAGGCGATGAAGAACCTGCCGAAGAACCTGAAAAACCTGCGAAGCCGGAATGGGTTGACCCGAGGGACACGGCGGATTATATAATCGAGGGGTATGCGAAGTTCAAGAAGGGGAAGGTGACGAAGTATTTCGGCGAGTCGGTGGAGTGGCAGTCGGTGGCGGAGTGCGATATAAAGGTCGTCCGGCGCATAGATATGAAGGTGGTCAAGGAGCTCAAGAAGAAAGACTATAGGCGCGGTGACACTCGCGGGCAGGATGTGGCGCACAATAGGTGCATGCGCAACCTGGGGCAGGAGATTGCGACGGCGATAGTGAAGATGTCGGAATTTCGGAAGAAATAGGGATTTTTTTGGAAAAACCTTCCGCATCGGCGGCGAGGTTGTGAATAAAGTCAAGTTTGCGGCGTCTACATTTCTGGAATGATAATGACTCGCTCCCGAAACCGGACGGAATCCGGACCGGAAAATATTGGAAAAAGCCAAGCGGGAGGGCAGGGCGCTCTCGCCGGGGCCATATCGCCGCACGGCGCGCAGGCGGACGTCATATCGGACGCGCGGCTCGTCGAGCTTGCGGTGAATGGGAGCGAAGATGCGTATGAAAAGCTTTTCGAAAGTTACAGGGAGCGGGTTTACCGGGTGGCGTACGGGTGGTGTCACGATTCGCAGACGGCGCTGGACCTGGTGCAGGACGTTTTTATCAAGGCCTTCCGCTCGCTGGACAGATTCCGAAGCGATTCGAGCATATGGACGTGGCTATGCAGGATAGCTATAAACAGGTGCCTGGACTATGCCAGGAAGAAGGGGCGCTCGAAGGAGATTTCGGTGGAGGCGCCGGAGGACATCGCGCCTGCGCAGGGCGTTACCGGGAGCGCGGACCCGGCCGACGAGGCGCAGTTGCGGGAGTTGAAAGTTGCGGTGGAGGGTGCGATAGAGGCTCTTTCACCGGAGGCGAAGTCGGCGTTCACGCTGCGGTTTTTCGACGAGATGTCATACCGGGAGATTGCGAAGGCGCTGGACTGTTCGGTGGGGACGGTGATGTCGAGGCTTTTTTATGCGAGGCAGAAGCTTAAGGATTTGCTTGGCGACTACCTTTGAGGAAATGAAATGGGCTGCGAGAATTACAGGGAGAAGTTGAGCGCATATATCGACGGCGAGCTGGACTACGAATCGCGCGCCAAGGTCGAGAAGCACCTGCTGAACTGCGGGGAGTGCCGGGGGTTGCTCGAGGGGATGAGGCGCGTGGAGTCGTTCAAGCCGATACTGGAGCCGCCGGAGGTCCCGCAGGAGAAATGGCGAGAGTGCTGGGACGAGATAAAGAAGCAGACGACGGACTCGCTGACCGTGGAGAGCGTGCAGAAGGGGGTCGCGCAGAGGCGGCGGGAGCGCAACCTGCGGCGTGCCGCGCTGGCGGTGGCGGGGATTGCGGCGGCGGTGCTCGTGGCGGTCGTTCTGATGTGGCCTGCGGCGCCGGTCGTGCCGGAGGCGTCCGGGTTCGAGAATACGGTGAGCGTGCTGGATTACGACGATGCGAATTACAGCCTTTACGTAATCGACAAACCGGAGTATACTATAATCAAACTGATTCCCGTCGACCAGGGTGCAGGGGGTTAACTCGCATGAACCGGAGAACAATCGCGGCGATTATTGCGTTATTTTTGATGCTCTGCACGTCCGGCGCGTTCGGGCAGGCGCAGCCGTTGAAGAAGATTTCGTTCACGCTGGCGGTGATACACGCTTCCGGCGACAAGGGCGAGCTCGACCTGGACCCTCAGCTTAAAGATATCAAGGTCGTGCTGGAGGCGACCGGTTACAAGAAATTCAAGCTGCTCAAATCGAGGCCTTATTCGCAGGAGCATATGAGCCAGTTCGGCGAGCCGCTGGTGGAGGGGTACCAGTGCACGATGGTGGCGATGCTTCAGGCGGACGGGAGCCCGTCGGTGCAGATTGCGATAAGCCACAAAAGCAACAAGAAGAAGGCAATTCTCAAGACTGTCGTGCCGCTGAAGAAAGGCAAGCCCGTGCTCGTCCAGGGGCCGAAGCTTTCCGACGGCGGGGTGCTTCTTCTCTGCGTCATAGGGCGCTAAGTCACCGCTTCGATTGACTCTTTCGTAATTCCGAGCAGTTCCGACATCTCACTTTCAGAAATCGCCAGAGGCGGCATCAGGACGATTACGTCGCCGAGAGGGCGCAGAATCGCCCCGCGTTTTCTCGCCTCGAGAATCACCTTGTGCCCGGTCCGGGCCGAGTAGTCGTAAGGTTCTTTCGTTTCTTTGTCGCTTACCAGCTCGATTCCCGTCATCAGCCCTTTTCGGCGTATATCGCCGACGTGCGGCAGATGGGCGATTTCACGCAGACCTTCTTCGAGCTGTTTGGCGCGGGCTTTTGCGTTTTCGAGGGTTTTGTCTTTTTCGAAAAGCTCGATGTTTGCAAGCGCGGCCGCGCAGGCGAGGGGGTTTCCGGTGTAGGTATGGCCGTGGAAGAGGGTTCGCTTGTCCTCGTGGGAGCCGAGGAAGCCTTCGAAAATCTCTTCCGTTGTAATCGTCGCGGCGAGCGGGAGGTAGCCACCGGTGAGGCCCTTGGCCGTGCAGAGGATGTCGGGCGACACTCCCTCGTTTTCGCAGGCCCAGAGTTTGCCCGTCCTGCCCCAGCCGGTCGCGACTTCGTCGCAAACCAGGAAAACGCCGTACTTGTCGCAAAGCTGGCGGATTTTTCGCAGGTGTCCGGGCGGGGCGGTGAGCATTCCGGCCGCGCCTTGGACGAGCGGTTCGACGACGACGGCGATTACTTCATCGCGATTGTCGGCGAGGGTCTCTTCGAGCTTGTTTGCGCAGTAGAGGTCGCAGGAGTCGGGGACCCTGTCCCAGGGGCATCGGTAGCAGTAGGGGTAGGGCACGGCAATCGTCTCGAAGAGGAGCGGGCCGTAAAGCATGTGGAAGAGTTCGATTCCCCCGAGGCTGACCGAGCCTATCGTATCTCCGTGGTAGGAGTTCTTGAAGTGGATGAACTTGCCTTTTTTCACGCGGCCGTTCTGCCTGCAGAACTGGTAGGCCATTTTCAGGCCAATTTCGACGGCAGTCGAACCGGAATCGGAATAGAATACGCGGGTCAGGCCGTCGGGGACGAGCTCGACGAGCTTTGCGGCAAGCTCGGTGGCGGGCACGCTCGAGAGGCCGAGCATGGTGGAATGTTCGAGTTTCGTGAGCTGCGCGCTTATCGCTGCATTTATCTCTGGCCGGCAGTGGCCGTGGACGGTAACCCAGAGCGAGGATATGCCGTCGAGATACTTTTTGCCGTCGGTATCCCAGAGCCAGACTCCCTCGCCGCGCTCGATTATCGGCGCATTTTCCTCGAACCATGCCTGCATCTGGGTGAACGGGTGCCACGAGTGCCTGCAGTCGATGCCCCTGAGCCTTTGCGTCTTGTCACTTGCCATTTGTTTCTCCACGGTAGTTGCATTTTCTTCCAGAACGCTCTTCGATGTATTCCTTGAGGCTTTTCTGCAGTTTTTTGGGGAGATTGCGCTCAAACGGGAACTCGACCGAGTTGCCGAGCCGTTTGAGGAAAGCGATTGCGACCGGCCCGATGGAGTCGAAGCCCTGCGGCCCGCAGTGTTCGAGGGAATCGCCACTCGTGTGGATGTAGCTCGTGCCTCCGCCTGCGCGCATGAGGTTGAGAGCCTGTATCCCGTGCTCGGCGAAAGGCGTGCTGTCGCTCGATGCGACCTCGGTCGAAACGCTGCTGAAGACGCCGAATTCCCTTCCCATAGCCTCGACGTAGTGCGCGAGCTTTTCGTCTCCCGTGACGATTGCGCCGACCTTGCCGATAATCGTGCCTCCGACATCGAGGTTAAGGAGAATCTTTATCTTTTTCATCTCTTTAGCGTGCTTTTTTGCGTATTCGAATGAGCCGATAAGGCCGATTTCTTCGCATCCGCACCAGACAATGCGCAAAGTTCTTGCGAGAGGCTTTTTCGCAAATTCCTTCGCCATCATGAAAGCGAGCGCGCTGCCTGCCGCGTTATCGGTCGCGCCTTCCGACCAGGGCACGGAATCGTAATGCGCCGAAATCGCAATTACCTCGTCCGGGAACCTTGTCCCCTTGATTTCGGCAATTATGTTCTGGGACTTTTTCTTCCCGGTATCGGCGGTGCTTGTGAGCTTCACCTTTTCCGCGCCGCGTTTCACCAAATCGAGACCGTCGTCGTAGCTAATGAATACGCCGGGCATCCTGCCGTACTCACGGGCGAACTCGTAGGCGAGCTTGCCAACCGCGAGCCTGTCGGGCGAGTTGATGTATATGAAGGCCTTTGCGCCGGATTTGCGAATCGCCTTGTAGGGGGTGCGCCTGAATCTGCCTTGCAGGAGGACGACTTTGCCTTTCGTTTCGGAGAGTATCGAAGGCACGGGATTGTCGACGTAGACCATCTCGGCGGCCAAACCGTTTTTCGGAGTGGAATTCGTATAACCGACCGGCCAAGCCTCGTATTTTTTCTTGTAGGGTTTAGATACTTCCAGGCTTGCTTTGCCGAGGCTGAAGATATCGACGTCGAAGTTCTCCGTCACGGGTTTCAGGCCGATTTCCCTCAAGCGTTTCGCTATAAGCTGCGCGGCCTTCTTTTCCTCGGCGCTGCCGCTTCGGCGCTCGAACGAGAGTTCCTTCATGAATGCGAATGCGGCCTTGCTGTCGAATTTGTCCATTTTCTCCCCCTGGTATTGAGTGGTAAATCAGTCTTTATATGGCTCCCGGGATATCTTGAAAGTTACTATGCCGAGGTCGGGGCAGGAAAAATATTGCACCTCGGAATTGTCCGACCACCAGAACTCGGCGCCGAGGAGCATTGCGTAGACTTTCTGCCAGATAGCGTTTAGTGCGACCGGGCAAATCGTAAGCGGCGAGTCCGGGCTGTCGATAGTCCAGCTGTCGCCTTTCTTATGTCCGGCGTGGCACTTCTGAGTCACCTTGTCGACTTCGATAGTAACCTTGTATCGCATGTCAATCATCTCCAAAAGCTTCGCTTGTGAATACCATTATCCCGGTGTCCGGGTCTTTCCATGCATCGGGCGCGAGCCCGGCCTTGTCGCGGCAGCAGCTTGTCAAGAACTCGTCCCTGCTCATTTTGTTGTCCGTGGCCACCTCCGGCAGGTAGCACCCCGAGCGCCAGCCTTTCGTCACTTGTATCCCGTGTTCTCCGACCTTCACTTCGTCCGGCGATGAGACTTTCTTCAATGGCGAGAGAACGGAGATTTTAATGCCGATATCGGGCAATTCGTCCGGAGTTATGGGATTTCCGAAAAACCTCGAGTCCTGCGTCGCGCTGGCCGCGGCCATTTCCGGGACGAGTCTGGCAAGCGGGATGTCGGCCTCGAACCTGCCGAGGCAGCCGCGAAGCAGGTGCCCGTTTTTGAGCGTCACGAAAAGGCCGCGCTTGAGTTCGAGTTCGGGATTTTCTATCTTCGCGACTGGCATCTTTTCGCCCGTTACGGCTGCTTTCACCGCATCGTAGGCCAAATCGAGCACTTCTTCCCGTGCGGCGTCCGATAATTCGCGGTTTTCATCCGGCATGGCTATTTTTCTCCGAATATCTGGGTTGTGTAGGTGTAAATCTCCACGTTGCCCTTTTTCCAGCAGTCGCCGGGGAGGCCGGCCTTGTCGCGGCAGCAGCTTGTAAGGAACTGCTCCTTGTTCCAGTTCATTTCGGTGGCGACCTCGGGCAGGTAGGTGCCGCTTCTGCCGGAGTCGGGGTCGCATATCCAGATTCCGTGTTTGCCAATCTCGATTTCGTCTGTCGAGTCGATTTTTCCGGGCGCGGAAAGCACGGAAATCTTGATTTTTATATCCTTGAGTTCTGCGGCTTTCATCCTGTCGAACCGGGTGTCGTTCATCGCCGAAAAGACGGCGTATTTCGCGACCGTCCTCGGCAGGGTCTTGTCCGACTCGAAACATCCGATGCATCCTCGAAGTGCGCCGTTTTTGTAAAGCGTCACGAAAACTCCGAGTTTCGCCTTAAGCTCCTCGCTCTCCTCTTCGATTTCGGGCGCTTTCTGCCCGCCTGTCGCCTCGGCGATGGCGGAGCGCGCGACTTTCAGCAGATAGTCCTGCGCTTCTTTCGACAACTCTACCGTCTTTTCCACTTTATCTTCCTTTTTGTAAATCGCCGCCGCCGCGTACCCGACAACCTCTTTTTTGTCTCCCTGCGGGATGTCGCCCGAGTTGGCGTACTTCAATATATCTATGGAATCCGCGCCGAGATGTTTGGCGGCCTCGATGGCTATTGCCACGGCAGCCTTGCCGCACATCACGCAGTGGAGTTCGCGGGTGCCGGCATATTCCTTCATGAGGCTCTTTTCGCGTTCCACGACGAAGAGCCCGTCGAGCTCCTTCCACGAATCGATTATCTTGCCATCGATTTCCTTCGCGCTTTCGTATGGCGGATAGTGCGATAGGTCGGTGCTCGCAACGAGAAGAACCTTTTTCCCTTCGAGTGCATGCGCGAGGTCGTGGCCTATCTTGTGGGCGAAGTCGGCGCAAGCGTCGTTTGTGGCGAGCGCGATAATTTTAAATCCCGGCTTCAGCGCTTCCTGCAGGAAAGGCACCTGTATTTCGATGGCGTGGTCCCTGTGCCTTCCCGGCTCGTAGTCGTAATAAGTATGTTCGAGGAGTTTCTTCACGGTTTCTCTGTCGACTTTAACGTAACCGAAAGGCGTCTTGTACCAGTCGACGTCGAGGATTGATACGCCTTCGCCGGGGGCGTGCGAGCCGAGTATGACCACGGTATCGTAGGATTTGCCCGCGACGGACGCGTAGGCATGGCCTGCGACGTGCCCGCTATAGACAAGGCTCGCGTGCGGCGCGACGAGGGCGACTGTCCGGCCGGGAATTTTTACCTTTCCGGCGCTACTTATATGCTTTTTCACTTCTTTCGAGAGCTTCGCCGCTTCTGCGGGATAGAACCGGCCCGCGGCGAACATCTTCCTCACGCTTTCGCCGGGTTTGGGTTCCGGCGATTTGACGGTCTTCGCGGTTGCGGCGCTTTGCTCCGCGGCGTCTTCCTGCTGGCTTTCGCAGCCGACAATCAGGAAGGCTGCCGCCAGTACAATTGCCCATCTCATCGCTCTTCTCCTTCAACAAGCTCCGATGGTAATTATATTACCGCCGGACGGAGAATTCAAGCGGGAGAAAGAGCGTGCCGGAACTGCGCGCAGGGGCGGGTGCTTTATCTTGACAGCCGCGGGATTCGGATGTAGACTGAAACTAAGCGGATACGTGGGCCACATCGCGGAGGCGGCAATGGCGATAGACCAGCAATATGAAAAACTGATTGAAAAGGCGCGCGAGGCTTTGAAGCGCCGGAACTACGACTATGCGATAGACCTCTATATGCAGGTGCTGAAGCTGAATCCCGACCACGGGGAAGCGGCGCGGGAGCTCAGGCAGACGACGATCAGAAAAGGCCAGGAGATGGGCGGAGCCAAGAAAAGCTTTTTCAAGGGATTCGGCTCGTGGGGCAAGTCCATACTCAAGGGCGTCACCAAGAACTACGACCAGGCAATCGAGGAGTGCGAAAAATATCTCGCGAAGTCGCCGTTCGACGTTAAGATGCTCATGAGACTCGGAGACGCGGCGGCAAAGGCGGGATATACGCAGCGCGCGATAGCCAACTTCGAGCAGGCCGCCGAAATCGACCGGAAGAACGTGGATGCGTTCAAGTCGCTCGGCAGGCTCTATAACGGGCTCGAAGACTACCAGAAGGCGTCTTCGTATTATGACCGGGTGCTTGCGATAAGCCCGAACGACGGCGAGGCGCTAAGGGCGCGCAAAAACATAGCGGCTTCGACGACTGTCAGCAAGATAGGCAAGATGGGCGACAGCTACCGCGACAAGATACGCGACGCAGGCAAGGCCGCGAAGATGGAGATGGAAGGGCATATTATCAGGACGGAAAAGGATGTGAAGGCCGCCATCAACCAGAAACTCGACGACATCCAGCAAAACCCGGGCGAATCCAAGCACTACCGGGACCTCGGCGACCTCTACGTTAAGGTGAAGGACTTCGGCCAGGCTGCGCAGGCCTACGAGCAGGCGCTGAAGACCAACCCGGGCGACTTCTTCGCGATGGAGAAGCTCGGCGACTTGCAGCTCAGGCAGTTCGACGAAAAAATAACCGCCGCCTCGAACGCGTACCGCACGGCCCCGACGCCGGAGAACAAGGTGGTTCTCGACGAAGTGCGCGCGGAAAAGCTGAAGTTTTCCATCGACGAGTGGGGCAGGCGCGTTCAGGAGCACCCGACGGATTCGGAGCTTCGCTTCAAATATGGCAGGTTCCTGCTTCAGGACGGGCAGGACGACGAGGCGATAGCAAACCTCCAGAAAGTCGTTCACGACCCCAAGGTGGCCACCGAGGCCCACCATCTGCTCGGCACGGCGTTCCGCAAGAAGGGGATGTACGAGCTGGGCGTCAAGGAGCTTCTCAAGGCTCGCGAGGGCCTCAACGTCATGAACGAGCAGAACAAGCGCATTACTTACAACCTCGCGCTGACGTACGAACTGCTCGAGAAAAAGGACGAGGCGAAGTCGGAGTATCAGAAAATCGCGGAAGTGGATTTTTCCTATAAGGACGTCGCCAAGCGCCTCAGCGCCCTGGGATAGCGCGTGGAACCCGTCGACCTTCACATTATCACCGGCCAGACCGCCGGCGGAAAGAGCGCCGTCGCGTTCGAACTTGCCCGTCGAATCGGCACGGAAATAATCTCGGCCGACTCCATGAAAATATACCGCGGCATGGACGTAGGAACTGCCAAGCCGTCGGCACGGAAGCGCGAATCCGTTGAGTATCACCTGCTTGACGTCGCGTCGCCCGGCGAGGATTTCTCCGCCGCAAAGTTCGTCGAACTGGCGGACGCAGCAATCGCCGAGGTCGCCTCGAAAGGGCTTCCCGTTCTGGTGGAGGGGGGAACGCCGCTATATATCAAGGTTTTGACCGAGGGGATGTTCAGCGGGCCGGAACGCGACCCCGCACTAAGAGCGAAGCTGAAGGAGCGCGCGGCCCTCGAAGGGGTCGAATCGCTTTACGCCGAACTCGGGAAAACCGACCCGGACGCGGCCTCGCATATAAACCCCACCGACTTGCGGCGAATAATCCGCGCGCTCGAAGTGCATCACAAGACGGGCAGAAAGATATCGGAGCTTCAGAGCCAGTTCGGCGGGAGGCGCCCGGAGTATCGCAGGCGAATTGTCGCGCTCAGGCGCGACCGCGACGAGCTGAGAACGAGAATCGAGGAACGCATATGGCGGATGTTCGAGTGGGGACTGCTCGAAGAGGTGAAATCCCTGGCCGGGGCAAACCTCGGGAAGACGGCGGCCCAGGCAATCGGCTACCGCGAGGCGGCCCGGCTGCTTGCCGGCGAGATTGACGAAGCCGAGGCGCGCGAGGAGATGAGGCGCAGGACTTGGATGCTCGCCCGCCGCCAGATGACGTGGCTGAAATCGTTTCCTGATATTCTGTTCTACGATATTACGCCGGGTGAGCCGGTAGAGGAAACAACGTCCGCCGTTGGACGGATACTCGGACTTTTGGAGTGAAAGAAATGAGAACCGGACTTTTTATCGCGTCGTTTTTACTGCTGCCCCTGGTTGCATTCGGAAACGGCGAGAAGTGCGAGCTTGCGGAGCGTTTTGAAAAAGGCGAGACCTGCTCGGTCGCGGTTAAGCGCGAGATGGCGATCGATATAGAGGTGGCTTTCAAAGGCGGCGAGCGCAAGGTTCCGATGCATATCAAGACTGCTCTCGAATACTGTGACAGGGTGGTCGAGGTCAGCGAAAGCGGCCTGCCGTCCAAGCTGGAGCGGCGCTACGACAAGGCCGTCATTACAACGGAAGAAGCGGCCGGCTCGGTGACGAGGTCGCTGCCGTTCGAAGGGAAAATATATGTAATAGAGAAAGACGGCAAGGGTGCGAAAGTAAGCAGCGAAGGTAATGATAAGATTGCCGAAGAGGAAAAAAAGGAACTTGCGACCGCGGTCGCAGGGAAATTCCAGAAACTTCTACCCGGTCGAGAGGTCGGGAAGGGCGAGAAATGGGATGTGCCGCTCGATACAATCCGCGAAATATTCAGCATAAGCCGTAAAATCACGGGCAAAGCGAAAGCTTCCCTAACTGAAATCGAAGAAAAGGAAGACGGCAAAACGGCTCTCGTGACGCTGGAAGTTGATGTGAAAACGGACGAGGGCGCGATGACGATGAGCTATCGCGCCGGCGGGCGCATACGGTTCGACCTCGAATCGAGGAAAATAAAGAACCTCGACTCCGTCGCGCTCGTCGAGGTCGAGGGTTCGCAAGAGTCACGCGGCATCAAGCTCAAGTATTCCGGCGGTGGAAGTGTCAAGATAACTTATAACTCCAGTCCTGCAAAAGAGGGCGAGGCTCTGGAAAAAAGAGAAAAAAAGGAAACGAAGGAAGGCGAGTAGCAGGCCATCCGGTGGGAGAATTACAGCCGCTTTAGCAGTTCCCGGACGACCTCGACCGGCAGCCCGACGACGTTGGAGAAGGAGCCTTCGATGTTTTCCACGAACCTGTCACCCGACTCCTGAATCTTGTACGCTCCGCTCGCGCCGAACGATTCGCCGGTTGCCACGTACTCTTCGATTTCGGCGTCGGTCATTTTCTTCATTTCGACGCCCGTCTCGTCCGAGCCGTAGACGACCTCGCCAGTAGCCGCGTTTATAAGGCAGATGCCCGTTATCACCGAGTGGCGCGTTCCGGCCAGTTTTTTAAGGATTCTCGATGCATCGGCGGCGTCTTCCGGTTTGCCGAGTATTTCACCATTCAGGACCGTTATCGTGTCTGCGCCGAGTATAATCCCTTCGTTGCGTCCAAGCCAAGCCGAACGCGCCTTACGGAACGCGAGTATGCTGGCAATGCGGTGATGGTCGGTTTCATCTTCCGGCAGCACCTCGTTGCAGGTAGGTGGCGCGACTTCCACTTCAAAGCCCTCGCTTTCGAGAAGTTCCTTTCTTCTCGGAGAGCGGGACGCGAGTACGAGCCTGGGCTTTGCGATGTTAACCACCGGCACCCGCCTTTTTCACGATTTCTTCGGGTATTTCGAGCAGGTTGAACGAATAGAGAACGAAAACCCAGGCCGCGACGGCGATAAGCGCGTAAATAAGGTATATTTTCCATCGAGAATGGATGAAAAGCTCGAAGAACGTGAATACGCCCGCCAGCATAAGAACCAAGAGCGACCAGTAGCTTCTGAACATGCTCGCCGCCTTCGAGGCAATGGAGCTGCCGTGCTCTTCCACGAACTTTTTTGCATCATCGGGCTCTATCGTGAGCGTCTGGTACTGGCACTGCACCTCGGACGACTTGAGCGAGAGCAGGAACCCCCCGCAGACGACGCTCAGAAGCGCCGCGAGGAAAAGCAGCCACCGAAGCAGCCGCCACCCCGTATGCGCCGCGTGTACGCCCGTTATAAGCTGTGTCTTTACCATGACTCTCGGAGCGGGCTCGTTGTTTTTCTTTTTCCAGAACATGTCTTCTCCGTAACAATTGAAACTCGCAAGCATCCATAGTTTACGATAAAACCCGCCAATCGTCAAGATTTAGAGGCAGACTGCCTTGCCGGAGCGCGGATTATGTCTATAATTAACTGATGGAGGAAGCGATGTTCGATGATTATGACGATGAAGAGAGCGACGAGTTCTCAGAGCCAATAGAGCCGATGACGCGCTGGTCCCTTCTTCTCTGCCTTGTTATCGGCGGGTATTGGGGAGCGTTCTACATGGCGCGGGGCTCTGGACAGTACGACCTTGCGCTCCAGATGTTGCGAATCGGCTACGCCATAACCCCGATAATTGCCGGTCTCGCGTTTATCGCGGCGATGGTCGCGCTTCGGAGGTTGCATAAGAAGGGATTCGCTCAGCGAGGGCTTGCCGTTATTGCCATTGCAGTCTCGACAGTCACCCTCCTCGCATGGATATTCTTCACGATTTACATCAATGCCCTGCGCCGCTAATATTTAAATTTCGCGGTTAGTTTTTCACAGACTTCCCTGCTGGAGTTGGGTAGCGTTTCCTGCAGATTGTCTGCCGTGATTCCTGAAATCGAATTGTGTTTCTTTCGTATTTCCTTGATAAAATCCGGGTTCTCCTTCAAGGCGGTTGTTACAAGGTCATACGCACTTTTGTAATTTTCGGGCATGGATTTCAGGCATTTATCAGCATATTCTTTGTTTTTCATTGTAATCGATACGTAGTCGATTGCGAAGCTTGTAGCCAGACCCTCCTCGAGGACGGATGCATTCCTGCCGCCCGTCGGCGAGAGCAGGTGAATCGATTCGTGCGCAAGCTGGTAGTAAGCGCGAATCGGGTCTGTCAGCGCATCCTTGTCCAGCTGGATTGCGACATTTTTGCAGTCGCCGGGGTACCAGACCTGCGGCCCAGTCTCGGAAAACTCTACTCCAAGAATGGTATATTCCAGGTTGCGTTTCCCGTACTTATCCTGTGAATCCCTTAACATCGCGCCGAGACGGGTTGCGAGCGTCCAGGTGTACCCGCCACCCTGAAGCGGTTTCGCGAGCACCATTTCGGATGCTATCTGCGTTTCTGCCGCCTTGCCGCCGCCTTGGCCCGGCTTGCAGGGCATAAGAACGATAGATAATAGAAAGACCGTTGCCATTATTGTGGTTCGATTATGTCGCATATCAGTTTCCCGTAAAAAAAGAGTCAATATTATAAGATAAAAGCAGGCGGTAGGCCATCAAGATATCTCCGGCAGGCTTTAGTTGGCAATTTCGCGCCAGGATTTAACGACATAAGACGTGAGGGGAGTTTGATTCTTATACCCGAGCGCCTCGTCGTAATGGACGGAGGGAGAGCGGATATCGACAGTTTGGCCGACGACGGCACCGTAGAAATCGGAGTTTCCCGCCAGCTTGACGCGAGCGAATGGTGCGAGTATCGCGCCGTGGAAGTCGCTTCTTCCGACTACTGAAACGTCTTTGTCGCAGGCGCTGAAGATTGTGAAATTTGCCGGAAGCCCGGATTCGTTGACGATACTTTTCCCGGCAATATTAATATCCGAGCCCCAGAATCCACCGTGGTGAATCTCCACGACGGCGTTGTTGATGATTCTTATGCAGGCATTTGCTACGACGCTGATGCGTCCATCGACGTATATTACAATCCTGTCGCCGGGCCAGATTCCGATATCGACCTTGTCGTTTCCCATCAGGTTAATCCTTGAAAACCGATAAGTGCCGGAAGTGAGAGTCGTCGAGCTGTCAAGAACGCCCAGGGAAGCTGTAACCGGGAGGTAAGAATAGGTGGGAACGGACATTATTTCTTCCGCGGGGCAGGTGGAGCCGTCGATGTAGGGCGTTCCGGCTATAATTACTTCACCCTCGGGGCCGGGGGTGGTATTTCCGTAGATTCGAACTGTGCCCGAGACGACGATGTCGTCGTTGGAAGCAACGCTGCCGTCGCTCCGGGCATGATTCTCGTTCACCTGGCAGGCATATGTGCCAAAAGCCGAATCGTAGCTGTCGCAGAGGGGATTCCCCCTTACTGTCGTCCTTTCGTTTCCGAAAGCAAGATATTGGAAACTACCGGATTTTCTTTGAGCGATTATGATTTGGAGAGACCTCGAACAGTTGCCGTAAAACCCTCCGGCGGTGAGCGTCCAGGTTCTGTCGCCGTTATTTTTTGCAGTTATGGTGTAATGCCCGCCGTCGAAGGTTCCGGAGACATTTCCGAGGCCATCCAGATGGTAGTCTTTCGAAGCGCTGATTTCGGCAATTGCGTCGTTAATCCCCGCCTCGGCGATATAAAAGGCCTTCAGATTGTCAAATCCGGCTTCCGACTCTCTTATCTTTGCCGTGCTAATCGAAAGCATTGAAGCACTCAACGCGGCAACTATCATAAGCACGATGAGAGCTAAAATAAGAGCGCTTCCGTTTTGCGATGTGCATTTCGCTTCCACGGCAAATCCTGCAAAATAACATAAATTTTCATACTACTACAAAACAGGGACATATCCCAATTGTATTATACCCCATCTTGTGCAAATTTGCAAGAGGGTTTGATTGTTAAATTGTTTTATATTGAATTATTGAGCAGTTCCCTGTCCTCTGCGTAAAAGCGAGAGCAACAATATTGAGGCATTAAATATGTTTAAAACGGTTGGGTATTTGCCTTTCGAGTATCAATTTTCTGGATAAATATGCCAACTACTATAAAAATCAGTCCAATAATCGAAGATGGATGAATATTCTCGCCGACAATGAAATGAATCGGGATGAGCGAGAGGAACGGCGATAAATATATGAGGTTGCCGACCTGTGCCGTCGTGCGGGATGTTTTAAGTGCCTTGAGCCAGAGAACGAACGTTATTCCCATCTCGAAGAGTCCGACGTATGCGGCGCAGAGTAGGCCGGAAGCATTTGACAGGTCGATTTTCGTATAAATCATCGCCAGAACAAGCGCGAACATCGTGCCGAAAACGAAGCTGACAAAGAGCCTGGCGACCTCGTCCCGCCCGTCCCTCATGTTCAGAATCCAGTAGAGCGACCAGAATACGGTGCTTGCCAGAGCCAGAAGCACACCCGCGAGGCTCGTGAAGCGCATGGCAAAAATATCACCTTGCGTGGAAAGGACCAGTACGCCGAAGAAACTGACAAATATCGCGACGATTGATAAAATTCCTATTTTCTGCTTGAGAATCGGAATCGATAAAAGCACGAGTATTATGGGCCAGGTCATATTTATCGGCTGCGCCTGCTGCGCGGGCAGCAGGGAATACGCTTCGAAAAGAATGGCGTAGTAAAGCAGAGGGTTGAGCAGGCCGAGAAAAGCGCATCGCAGGTAGTCCTTTCTCGAAAATTGTTTTAAAAGGCCGAGTTTTCCCTGGAGTGAAAGAATGGCGAAAAGCGCTGCAGTAGAGGCGGTGCTTGCAAAGAGGAGAAGCTGCAGCGGGGCGAGATGTCGCAGGGAGATTTTGAAGGCAGTGGCGACCGTCGCCCAGAGAATCACGGCGGCCGAGGCATAGAGATAAGCTTTCGTCTGTTTGCGCATACCGTGGAAAGGATAAAGCCTTATAGCCGGCATGTCAATTGTTACGGCTTTCGACGGCGTTGCATTTCAATATCCGAAGCGCGCGATTTATCAATAAAATCTCTAATCACTGAATCAAAATTGATTTTTTCATTTCGAGATGTTATTTTAGTATAGTCGTTTTGGGGTTATAATAGACCGTAAAGGAGAGTTAGGAACTGCGAAACGAGTGAGGCTCACACATGAAGTGAGGCAAATGCAGCAGGGTTTGGATGGGCAAAGGAGCGTTCTCATGGATGTGAATAAAGCGAATGTGAAGAATTTCGACGAGTTTTACGCCAATTTCAAATGGGAAGTTCCGGAACACTACAATTTCGCTTTCGACGTTGTTGATATAAGAGCCGAAGAGACGGAAAAGGTTGCGCTAATCTCGGTAAACGGCGAAGGCGAGTCGGCCGAAAAGCATACCTTCCGCGACTTGAAGGTATTTTCCGACAAGTTCGCAAACATACTGCTTCAGCATGGTGCGACGAGAGGCGAGAAAGTATTTATCATGCTGCCCAGAGTTCCGGAATGGTATATTGCCGTGCTCGGAACGATGAAGATTTCCGGTGTTTACATGCCGACTCCGACACTTTCCACGGAAAAGGACGTCAAGTACCGGATAAACAGCGCGGAAGCGGGATTTGTCGTTACATGCACGGAATTTGCGGACAGGGTAGATGCCGTGAGGGGCGAATGCCCATCGCTTAAGCACTGTATTCTCGTGGATGGCGAAAGGGAGGGCTGGATAAGCTATGCGGATGCGATGTCCGAAGCATCGCCGGAGCTTGTCGCGGGCCGCTCGCAAAAGACCCGCTCCGACGAGGACATGCTGATATTCTTCACATCGGGAACCGAGGGGCCGCCGAAAATGGTTCTTCACTCCTATGCCTATCCGCTCGGCCACTATGCTTCCGCATACGTAATACAGGACCTTAAGCCGGAAGATACCATCTGGACGTTGGCGGACACGGGCTGGGCGAAGGCTGCCTACGGCAAGCTCTTCGGGCAGTGGATAATCGGCGCGACCGTCCTGCAGTGGAACGTAAGCGGCAAATTCGACCCGCAGGTCGTGCTCAATATACTGGCAAAATTCGGAGTGACTGTCATGTGCGCTCCTCCCACTGCGTTCAGGATGATAATACAGGAGGATTTGAAGGGTCACGACTTCTCGAAGTTGCGCCACTCGCTCAGCGCGGGCGAGCCTCTGAACCCCGAAATAATACGGGCGTGGAAGGATGCGACCGGGACCGACATATACGACTACTACGGACAGACCGAAACAGTTCCCCTTGCGGGCAACGTGCCTTCCGTTTCTATAAGGCCCGGCTCGATGGGGAAAGCCGTACCCGGCCATATAATCGAGATAGTGGACGAGGATGGAAACATTCTCGGGCCTGGCGAAGAAGGCCACATCGCGCTGAGCCTTGAGCCCCGTCCGCCGGGACTTATGAAAGAATACTGGAAGAATGACGAGGCTAACAAGAAAGCATTCAGGGGAAAATGGTACTATACGGGCGACCGCGCCTACAAGGACGAGAAAGGATACATCTGGTTCGTCGGAAGGGCCGACGACGTGATTAAAAGCTCGGGCTACAGAATCGGGCCTTTCGAGGTGGAGTCGGCGTTGCAGGAGCATATCGCGGTCGTCGAGTCGGCGGTCATCGGCATCCCGGACGAGCTGCGCGGCCAACTCGTCAAGGCGTTCATTGTGCTCGCCGCCGGCTACGAGCCCTCGGAAGAGCTGACAAAGGAGCTTCAAAACCACGTCAAGAAGCTGACTGCACCTTACAAGTACCCGAGGATAATCGAGTACAGGACCGAACTTCCCAAGACGATAAGCGGGAAAATCAAGAGGGCGGAGTTGCGGAAAGAAGGATAATCCCAGCCGTAGCGCGTATTTAGTCTATTTTATCATTTGACGATAGCGGCCTTCATCTATATAATTTGCGCTTTCGTATATCTATATGTTATGCAATAAATTCTCGGGAGACATATGAATTTTACCTTGATAGGAGTGAACCACAAAACTGCTCCCATCGAATTGCGCGAGGAACTTTCCGTAGACCAGGAAAATATTGCCGCATTCATCGAGCACTTGCTGAAAGATTCTGAAGCCGAACAGGTCGTACCTCTCTTCACCTGTAACAGGGTTGAAATCTACGCCTCCGCCGCTTCGGACAGTCTTCTTCCTTCTTTGAAAGGGTCATTTTCCCAATATCACGGCAAGGACATCTCAGACGCAGACTGGCTTTATTCATATGATGGCGCAGAGGCGCTGGAGCATCTTTTCCTCGTCAGCTCGTCGCTCGATTCCATGATAGTCGGCGAGCCTCAGATTCTCTCGCAGGTAAAGAACGCCTACTTTGTCGCAAAGGAACTGGGCGCTACGGGCAAGTACCTCAATTTCATCTTCCAGAAATGTTTCAAGGCCGCCAAGGAGATACGGACGAAGACAGCTATCGCCAGCAGCAAGGTATCCATCGCATCGGTTGCGGCCGACCTTGCGCAGGAAACGCTCGGCGACCTTTCGGACAAGACGGCCCTTATCGTCGGCTCGGGGAAAATCGGTTCGGCGTTTGCTACTTACCTGGCGGATTCGGGCATACATAAAATCTATATTGCAAGCAGGTCTTACTCGCATGCAGAAGACCTCGCAAATCGGGTCGGCGGAGAGGAAACACCCCTTCATACGCTCGACGGCAGGCTAAACGAGGTGGACCTTGTCGTCGGCTGTACTTCGGCCCGCAAACCGTTTCTGCACCGCGAGCGATGCCAGGCAGCTTTGGAAAACCGGAACGGCAAGCCGCTTCTGGTAATCGACCTCGGGGTGCCGCGCAACGTGGCGCCCGGCGTAGGCAATCTCGACGGAATTCATTTATATAACATTGACCAGCTCGAAGACGTCGTCGCCAGCAACCGGAATTTCCGCGAGGCGCAGGCGGAACACGCCCGCAAACTCACCTGCAGACTTGCAGACAAGACGTTCGACATGGCGTCACGCCTGGATGAAATACCTTCCAACATTCGCCGCTGAACGGAGGCGCATTCATGGCAGGGATTCTCGGCGTTGTCACGACCCGCGGCGGAACGCATGGGTCGCAAAACATGTATACCAGAAGCCTTACGGGAACTCCCCTTATCGCCTGGTCTCTACGAGAATGCGACAAATCAAAGGATTTGGAAAAGGTCATTCTTTCCACCGACTCGAAAGAGGTTGCGCGCGCCGCGAGCATGTATAGCTCGAAGGTCATCGTTCGGCCTAACGACCTGGCGGGTGAAAATGTTTCGCGTACGGAAATCGCGCGGCATGCACTCGAAGACATTAGAGAAAAAGATGGATACGAACCCGAAATAATAGCAATCCTGCCTGCCGCCTGCCCGTTGCGTACCGCCTCAGAGATAGACGATGCGGTCAGGAAAATGCACGACACGGGCTGCGATTCCGTGATTTCCGTCTGCCGCGTGGATGAATCTCCGTACCGCATGGTGACGCTCAAGGATGGCAGGGCGGTCCCTTTCACCGCGGATGCGGAAGGCCTGACCGATGAAAGCAAGCTGCCGAAAGTTTACCGCGTGAACAACGCCATATTCGTGCTGAAACCGCGGATTTTATTCGACGATGACAGGCTTTACGGCGGCGATGTGCGCGCCATTGTCATGAAGCGGCGCGATTCGGTCGAAATTGTCACGCGCTATGATTTCATGAAAGCCGAAAATATCCTCAAGGACCGCAAGAAAGACATATTTCGTTAGCATTTCTGTAACTTCAGCATAATTGGTTTTTTAGGACTTGCGAATTCTTTTTATCGCGTCGTTTTTCTTCATAGAAATTGCTACCGATTCAGGCACAAGATACTCCCATGGGTAACCATTTTTTATGGCATTTCGGATATCGGAAGATATGATTCCCTTTTCGGAAATAGACTTTTGCCAGAGAATCTCGGTTTGAAAGCCCTGCGACTCGAACATCCCGAGTTTCTTTTCGCCCCATTCATCGTAAATTGTAAGAAAGCATACCACGTCTGAAGAAAGATATTTTTCATACAATTCGGGAAAATTGATGGGGAAAGGCGAAAGGGAATACTCCCCAGGCTCCACGCCAGCCTCGGCAAGTGCGCCGTGGAGCATATCTTTTCTCTCCTCGTATGAAAGAGGATTGGCCTCGGGGGCGCTTCGCTTAGGGTCGGTTTCATCAAACTCCGTCAGGGATGGTTCCGGGTTTGTTATCCCGATAATCAGATGTCTGCAGCGATGCTTCGCCGCGAGGATGTATTTCATGTGGTCGTTGTGAAGTATCTGGAAGCGGCCGTGCGCAAAACCTTTATCGTGCATCCCGACCTCCCGGTTCAGAGCCTGAACGGCTTGGTTTTGCCCGGCCAGTACGGCTGGTCGATGGGCGTATCCATGAGCCCGCCGAGTTTACAGCGGTCGAGTCCGTTAAGCACAAGCTGCATCAACTCTCCTCCTCGCACGAAACCGAGCGCGCCGCCGCCGCAGTGGATTTCGTCGAACTGACTGACCTCATCGCATCTTACGCCCTCTCCGGCAAAAACAATTGGTACCGGTTCTGCGGAGTGGACCAGCGGCTGCGTGCACGGCGTGGAATGGTCCGAGCTGACGACAAGCAGGATATCTGGGTTTGAAAGAATCCTGTCGAGCACTGCGCCGAGCCCCACATCGAGTTTTTCAATCGCATCTTTCTTGAGATCCGGGTCTTTTTTGTGAGAAGCGGCATCCGGTGCTTTCGTATGAATATGGATAAAGTCGTAGTTATCGAGCATTGAGAGAGCCGTATTCAGGCGACCGGCAAAGTCTTCGCCTGGGTAGCCGCTTTCCCCGGCTTTGATGATATCCATGCCGAGAAAGCTGCATAGGCCGTGATATACAATTCCCGAGGCTATCGAAAGCCCTTTCATGTCCCATTTCTCGCTAAACGGCTCAATTTTATTGAGGGAGCCGGCCCGATTGGTAACGACTGCGTTAAGCGGGGGCTTGCCCGCCTTGCGCCTCGCGTTGTTTGCAGGATGATTCTCGAGCAGTCTATGGCAGTGCAGCAGGTATTCTCGAAGGGCCGAGGCTGTTCTGACAGCCGCCGGGTCGTTTGCATAAGCATCCCAGGGCTGGGGTTCTATAATCCTATCGCCCTCGCGGATAGGGTCCGAATCGGTTATATATCGTGAAGCCGGGCCTCTAAGGACAAGAACTCCATCGACACCATAGGTGGGGACATATTCGAAGCGCACTCCGCCGAATTCCGCGTTTCTTACTGCCTCTTCAAACTGTTTAATCTCATCTTTTCCTGCGGGCGGTCTGTCTTTTTCAAGAGCGAGAATCCCGCTTTCTTCCCTGGCGAAAATGAAATGGGCGAGAATTGCGACATCCTGCCTGGCAATCTCGATGCCTGCGCCGAGAGCTTCCAGGCATCCCCTGCCTGGAAAATCGGCTTTATCGTAGCCGAACATCGCGAAGTGTGCGTTTTCGCTTGGAAGCGCAAGAAAGGGGTCGGCGTGGAAGAGCCCGTTCGCCCCGAGAGATGCGACCCGGTCGAGATTCGGAGTTTCCGCCGCCTGCAGGGGCGTAAGCCCGCCCAGGCTTTCGTATGAGCGGTCGCCGAGTCCGTCGAGTAGAAGCAGGATGCAGCGTGAAGGCATTGCCATATCTCCCATCATTACATTCATAGAGAATGCCGACAACAAACCCGATTATCAATTAAAAACTCATTGATTTCCCAGTTTATTTGTCGAGCTTTTTGGAAGATTCTTCGAGGAATTCGACAATGTCGCCTGACGGCTCCTCGGTTGTTTTTGCACGCTCGAGGACAGTCCGGCCGTCGTTGTCTTTTGCCGACAAGTCCGCGCCTTTTTCAACAAGCAGCTTGACGGTCTCGAAACATGCTCCGTCCACTGCCGCATGCAATGGAGTCTCGCCCCCTTCGTCGCAGGCGTTCAAGTCGGCACCGCTTTGTATCAGATATAGCGCAACCTCTGCGCGGCCGTCATATGCCGCCCAGTGCAAGGGCGTCCACTCGTAAATGTCAACGACTTTCAGGTCGGCTCCGTACCTGATGAGAGCGGCCGCCGCCTCGCGGCTTTGCGTCGTATGAAGCGCCGTGCGGCCGAATTTGTCAGTAGCGTCGATTTGCGTGCCTTTTTCGAGGAGCAACCTGACCGACTGCCCTTCTGCCGAGAAGTGAAGCGGAGTTTTTCCCTCGTCGTCGCGTGCTGCAACCTCTGCGCCGCCGTCGATAAGGGCTGCGGCAATCATGCTTCTTCCCTCCATAATGGCTTCGTGGAGAGACGTTTTGCCGGAATCGTCCGTATCCTTGAGACGTGCGCCCTTTTCGAGAAGCAACTTGACCGCTTCGGAGCTGCCGGCCCAGAAGAGGGGAGTCATTCCGTCATCGTCGGCCGCGTTGACATTTGCGCCTTTCATGAGAAGAAGCTTGACCCAGTCGGCGTTGCCATCGTAGGCCGCCTGATGCAGGGGCGTCACTCCGTCATTGTCGGGTTGCTTGACATTCGCGCCTTTTTCAACAAGAAGCTTCGCAACGACATAAACGGGAGCCAGGTGAAGAGACGTATTCCCGTTTTCATCCCTCGCGTTCGGGTTGGCGCCTCCTTCAAGAAGCAGACTTGCGGCGCCCGTTTTTTCGTTCTCCATGCACCAGTGAAGTGGGGTCGAACCAGCCTCGTCCCTGACGTCGACATTCGCACCCGCCTCCAGCAGCAGCTTCAGGATTGCGGAATCTCCATTCAGCGCAGCTATATGAAGAGGTGAAATCCCGTCTTCGTTGCGCGCATTGATTCGAGCCTTTTTCGATATCAAAAGTGCGACGACTTCCCCGAGCCCGCTGTCACAGGCGAGGTGCATCGGAGTATTGCCTGAAGAATCACTCGCGTTGGGGTCGGCTTCTTTTTCAAGAAGGACCTCCGCGATTTCCCTGCCGGACGCACAGGCCATATGCAGAGGCGTGCATTCTTCATTGTCGACCGTACTCGTTTTCGCCCCGAATTTTATCAGAACTCCGGCAGTCCCGGCAGCCCCGTTCTCCGCGGCCCAATGGAGCGGCGTCGAGCCTTCGAAGTCTCTGGCATCCACTCTTGCACCGTTCTTGATAAGTATCTCGACGACTTTGTTTTCTCCTTCGTAGGCCGCCTGGTGAAGGGGTGTCGAGTCGTACTCGACGCACTTGCCGCTGATATTTGCCCCGGAGCTGATAAGCAGTTCCACGATGGGTGCGCTGCCGTTCGCTGCCGCCATATGAAGAGGGGAGTAACCCTCTTCATCTTTTTTATTAATATTCTCGCCTTTGGATATGAGTTCCTTGAGTGCCTCGAAGTCTTCGGTCGCGACAGCCCTGAAAAGAGGGTCTGCAGGTAACTCGTATTCTTCCGCCTCTTCTTCCTGAGCAAGAGCGAAGGATGAGATAACGAGAATAACAATTATCGAAAACATTTTTTTCATGAGCGTTTCTCCCGGATTCAAAATTAGTGACTGTCAAGAATTCTATAGCATCTTCTTATATGATTAAAGAGGCCTTTTTCGAGACAAAACTGACAACGCCGATAGAATAGAGCGAAACTTTTTGCATTTTTGCACGTTTTTCTTATAGAGCTTGTAAGATTTGACAGATTGAAGGTATCTGGTAAAGCGAGATTAAGAATTTGGCAATTATTGGAAGGAGGCAGTTATGAGGAAGTTGCTTACGGTTACGGCGGTCGTGCTCGCTATGGTTATGCTCCTGAGCTCGATTGCGATGGCTGAAGGTGAGAAAGGGCGGGGCGGCAAGAAGGGCCCCGGTATTGCTAAGGGCGAGAAGCATCAGAAAATGGCGAAACACAAGTTTGCCAGGAAGCATCCGCGGCTTGCTTTGAAGCATTTTGCAAAGAAACATCCGAAGGCTGCCGAATGGGCCAAGAACAATCCGGAAGCTGCAAAAGAGCGATTTGCGGCCAAACATCCGAAAATGGCCCAGAGAATAGCCAAGAGAGCGGCCAAGAGGAAAGAATTCCTCAAGAATCATCCGAAACTGGCCGAAATGGCGAAAAAGAACCCCAAGAAATTCAGGCACATGATTCACAAGAGACGTGCGGCAAGGAAACGCAAAGGCGATTCTCCGAAACGCGGCGAAGGCGCGAAGAGGCCGGAAAGACCCCAGCGTCCGCAGCGCGGTGAAGGCGTACAGAGGCCGGAAAGGCCCCAGCGTCCGCAAAGACCGAAGGCTCCGCAGAATCCCCAGAGACCGCAAAGGCCCCAGAGGCCGAACCGTCAGGGTCGCGGCGGCGCAGGCAAGTAAAATAATTTCAGTTTGAATCGAGACCCCGCCGGAAATACTCCGGCGGGGTTTTTCTTTTCCACGAAACTTTTTGTTGTTTTACGCATTTGTTTAATAATAAATGTAAGTTTTTCACCCTGAAAAGTATCTGGATTATTGAACGGGATGCAGTTGCATGGATGACCGCCGCGCCGGAAAGGAGCAAGGCAATGACGCTCAGCTTGTCCGCGAGTCCGCAGCAGGAGACAAGGCGGCCTACGGCAAGCTGGTCCGGATGCATTCGAAGCGCATCTACTCGATTGCATATTCCGTGCTCTCCGATTTTCAGTCGGCCCAGGATATCGCCCAGGAGGTTTTCGTGAAGGCTTACCAGAAACTCGGCAAGCTCAGGAAACCCGAATCCTTCGGAAGCTGGGTGGATGCAATAGCCCGCAACCATGCGAGGAAGGCCCTTGCACGCAGGCGCAAAAATAGCGTATCGACGTACGATTTTTCCGATGATGCCGGTCATCCGGCAACGGAGAAGAAAGAGCATTTGTCTGAGCTTAAAGAAGCGGTGGACCTGCTTCCCGATTCATACCGCGAGCCACTTCTCATGAGATACATGGGTGGCTCCGACTACGGGGAAATCGCGGAGCATCTCGGGATTGAGAGAAATACGGCCGAAGTTCGGGTTTTCAGGGCAAAAAAAATGCTCAAAGAAATGCTGACGCGAAGCGGGAGGCGCTAAATGGACTGCAAAACGGCAGAAAACCTGATAAGCGCAATGCACGAAGGACAGCTTTCTTCGAAACTTCGCGTCGAGCTTTCGAAACATCTGTCCATCTGCCCGTCCTGCGCCGCTCTTGAAAAAAACCTCGAACAACTCCACGAGAGGCTTGGCGAACTTTTCGAATCAAACCGGCTGCCGGCGGATTTCTCTGACAGAGTGATTGCCTCCGTCGAGTCGCGGAGTCTTCCCGTGACAAGCAGGAAAACGATTACGCCAGCCTGGTTCGCGATTGCAGCAATAATACTACTGGGAATCACGCTTATATTCATCGGTTCGATAATCGCCCCATCAGCCCCGACGGTCAAGAATCCCAATATGGCCAGTTCAAAGGAAGTCGGCGAGAAAAACGAAAATTCGCAGAAAGGCGACGAAGAAAGCGAAAGCCTTGCCTCCGATTCCGCAAAACGCGAGGAAATTGCGCCTGTCAGGCGACCTCTTTCGATTAATAGAAAAGAGCGTATCGCAAGAGAAGATGCAAATCGGAAATATTCAAAGGAAACAAAACCTGCAGAGCAACTGGCGAACAAGCCCGAGTCTCTCAAGCCCGCTGAACCGGAACGCGATGGAGGTCACGGCAAATCTTCGGCAATTGAAAGCGAGCTAATGGCATCGCCTTTGGGCGAGCCCATCCCGCAGGCACCGGAGAACGCCAACGAGCAGCCAAAGCGACCTGCTCTTATCCGTCCGAGACCGCAAGCGAAATCAGGCGACCATAGACTGCCCGCCGAAAGGGAAAGATTAAGACCGGGTGCCGGCGGAGAGCCGACCGAGGAAGAACGCCGGAAATTAAGGGAACATCTCGCGGAAAAGACGCGAAAGGAAAGCGAAGCGGCATTGTCCGGACTCGAACCGGAAGAGCGCGGAAAAGTTACTTCAGCAATAAAGGTTGCTGCCGAAAAAAATATACCCGGCGTTTTGGCGGTAAAGACGGCGAGGATTGTTCTGGCAAGTGGCGCGACTGCCGAAGAAGCTGCAAAAGCCGTCAGTGCGCTTGTTGAGGCAAACGAAAAGGGCGTTCCTCCGAGACGTTTCGTGGCGGTACTCGAAAGGGCGCTCGAAAGGGCCCCGAAGGGCGCGAATATGGAACGGCTGATTAATAGAGTTGTTGAATCGCTGAAAAATAATGAAAATCCAGGCGCTGGAAGGCAGGTGCCCGAAGGGCGAAAACCTTCGGTGCAGCCTGAAAACGGCCGTCAAAGACCGGAAGGGCAGAGAAGGCCCCAGAGACCGGGAGAAAACGGGCGGCCGGGGAGCGAAAGGAAAAAACGGACCTCTGAACGAAAGGAGATGGCTTATGAGGTTGATGGCGGGATTGATTATCGCTTTATGTGTAATATTTGCAGGAGCTGACCTGTTTGCGGACGGGCCCGACAAGGGCTGCGATGGCGAAAAATGCAGGCCTCTCGTTAAAAGGATTGTGCATCACGTAAGAAAGGTTTTCGCGGAAAAGGATACCGATGGAGACGGTGCGTTGACCCTCGAGGAATGGGGTGGCAGAGAGCGTATTTTCAGAGCAATGGACCGCGATGCGGACGGGAAAGTTACGCCGAGAGAGATGGCGGCATTCATATTGAAGCAAGCCAAGCAGAAAAGACAAGACAAGTCGCAGTAAAACAATCAAGCTTGTTAATTAAAAGGGGCGTTTTAATAATGCCCCTTTTTTAATTTTGACTTTAAATGGAATCTTCTGCTCAGATGGAAAAGTCTTGCCTTGTGCGGGTGTGGTCGATAGGATGTGCCTATATTAGAGAAAGAGGCGCAGGGATCAGGAGGCTGAGTATCTAGATGAGATTCGTGATTGCAGGAGCTGGCGCAGCCGGCACGAGCGCCGCACAGGCCCTCAGGGAAAAGGCGCCTCAGGCCGAGATAATCGTTTACACAAACGAGAACTATCCCTACTACGGCAAACCCAGACTGCCGGAGTTCCTCGCGGATGAAGTCGAGCTCGAACAGATTTATTTCCATAACGAGGAATGGTACGAATCGAACAGGATTGATTTCCGCAAGGGCAAGGCTATAACTAAAATCGACGCCGACAAGCAGAAGATAGTCGTCGGGCAGGATGAGCTGGAGTACGACAAGCTTCTTCTCGCATGTGGTTCGAGACCGCTGGAACTGCCGATAGAGGGCATTCACCGCGAGGGAGTCTTCAATCTCTGGTCCATATCGGATGCGATACATATGAAACAATTCGCCCGAGGCATCAATCTCGTTGCCGTCATCGGAGGCGGATTTCTCGGGATAGAGACTGCGAGGTCGCTTAAAAATCTCGGGCTGGACGTGACGCTTATCGAGATTGCGGACAGGTTGATGCCCAGGCAACTCGACGAAACCGCCTCCCGGATGCTCAAGGAGGCTATCGAGAGGCAAGGCATTAAGATTCTTTTGGGCGAGGTGGTAAAGACCATCGAATCCAAGACGACCAAGATGGAGCAGGTGAGATTCGCAAGCGGAGAATCGATGCAGGCGGCGATGGTGGTAATCGCGGCGGGTGCAATGCCAAACAAGGAAATTGCTAAAAGCGCCGGGATTGTTACGAACAAGGGCGTAATTGTCGACAAGCACATGAGGACGTCCTCGAAAAACATCTATGCCGCAGGCGACGTGGCCGAGTTTGCAGGCAAGTGCTACGGAATAATTCCCGCCGCGCTCGAACAGGCTAAAGTGGCGGCATCGAATATGATTGTCGAAGATGCGCTCGATTACGAGGGTACGGTGCCGATAAATACGCTCAAAGGCTTCGACATGGACTTGACCTGCATCGGGACCACCTTCATCGAGGATGAAACGGGCTTCAAGGTCATAGAGTTCGACAGCCCGGAAGAGGGGATGTATAAGAAGGCGCTCCTGAGGAAAAACAGGCTTACCGGTGTCATACTAATCGGAACGAGGAAAAATATTATCCCGTTTTCAACAATCATAGGCAAGGGGCTGGAGGTTTCGTCCATACAGGACGAACTGCTCAACGAGGAAATGAATCTTCAGGAATTTATCAGGGACAGCGAGGATTACGATGACTGAGAAAGAAAGCGATTTCAGGCCTGTCGAAGAGACTTCTTGCGAAGGGCTTCAGGCCCTCAGGCAGGCGCTGGATGCGGAGAAGGAAGGAATGCGAGCATACATGCGGCTTGCAAGAAAAACTTCCGACACCACGGGCAAGAACATGTTTATCGCCCTGGCCCAGGATGAAGAAAACCACGCCAGAGTTCTGCAGGAGCAAGAGAGACAACTCGAAAACGGCCTGGAATGGTGTGGCTATGAGGAGAAACCCAGCGAAATCCTGAAGCTTATGCCTAACCTCAAACCCGTGGAGGCGAGGAAACATTCCACTTCCGGGATGGACCAGCTCGACGCCCTGCGTGTCGCCCTGGCCCAGGAGCAAACGGCGATAGAGCTTTATCGCAGGCAGGCGGAAACGCTCTCGGACGGAAACGCGCGGGAGATGTATCGAAGGCTTCGGGAAATGGAAGAGTCGCATTACGACCTGATTCAGGCCCAGATAGATTATATCGAGGGAACGGGTTTCTGGTTCGGGATACCCGAATTCAGTCTCGAAGAACAGTAATTCGACCGGCATTTTAACGACGGGGAAGTCGCATGAGTCTTGCGCTTATATCGGACATCCACGGCAACCTGGACGCGCTCGAGGCGGTCTTCGCCGACATCGACAAGCGCGGAATCGAAAAAACCTACTTCCTCGGGGACGTGGTCGGCTACGGGCCCAACCCCGAGGCGTGCGTTGACTTCGTCACGGAAAGGTGCAGCCTTCACCTGATGGGCAACCACGACCACGCGTTACTCACCGCGGCGATAGGATTCAATCCCGTGGCGAAGCAGGCGATAGACTGCCTGAGAGAGCAGATGCGTCCCGGCGACGGGGATGATGACAAACAGCGCCGGTGGGATTACCTGGCGGGCCTGGGTCAGATTCAAGAGGAAGGCAGGTTCATGTTCGTTCATGCCTCGCCGCGCGAGCCTATTTACGAATACGTGCTCGAAACCGACGCTACCTTCGGCAAGGAAAAACTCGAAAAGATTTTCAAGAAAGTGAACCGGATTTGCTTCGTCGGCCATACCCACGTGCCCGGAGTCATGACCGAGGAGCCCCGCTGGCATGGGGTCAAGGAACTCGGTTACGAGTGGGAGTTCGCTTCCGGCAAGCAGATAATAAACCTCGGCTCCGTCGGCCAGCCTCGCGACAGAGATCCGCGTGCATCTTATCTCGAAGTGGACGGCGAACTCTGCAAATGGCACCGGGTGGAGTATGACATCCAGACGGTCATCGACAAGGTCAGGCTGGTCGACTGTCTTGACGAGCGCAACGGACTCCGCCTGCTCGAAGGCAGGTAGCAAATGGGACTCTTCAAAAGAATCCGCGAAGACATAGCTACCGTACGCAAGAACGACCCCGCCGCCAGGAGCGCGTTCGAAGTCTTGACGTGCTACCCCGGCTTGCATGCAATCTGGGTTCACCGGGTCGCGCACTGGTTCTACGGCAGGCACTTCTACACTCTCTCTCGCCTCATATCGCATTTAAACAGATGGTTTACCGGCGTGGAGATACATCCCGGAGCGACTATCGGGAAGCGCGTTTTCATAGACCACGGGATGGGGATTGTTATCGGCGAGACCGCGGAGGTCGGCGAAGACTGCCTCCTCTACAAGGGTATCGTTCTTGGCGGAACGACCCTGGACAAGGGCAAGCGCCACCCCACACTTGGCAGGAACGTAGTCGTCGGGTCGAACTCCTGCATACTCGGCAACATAATTCTCGGGGACCACGTCAGGATAGGCTCCGGCTCGGTCGTGATACGCGACATTCCTTCCGGCTCCACCGTGGTGGGCGTTCCCGGCAGAATAGTCGAGCGAAGGGATGTTCGGGACATGCTCGATTTCGAGCACGGCAACCTGCCCGACCCGATGGACGACATACTCAAGATTATGCTGCGTCTCGAACACGAGATGGAGAAGCGCGTCGAGCGCATCGAGAAGATTCACAATATCAAGGCGCCCAGGATAATCGTCTCGGACGATGCGACATTGGAAGAAATGATGGAATCCGAACGCGGGGAAAAGGATTCGTAACATGACGGGACAGTACAACTCCGAGCTTATCGACCATTTCAGGAACCCCCGTAATATGCGCGAAATGGACGATGCCGACATCTCCGCCACGGTTGGAAACTCGCACTGCGGCGATGTCATGACCATGTTTCTCAAGTTCGACGCAGACAAAATTTCCGACGCCACCTTTCAGAGCTACGGGTGCGGCCCGTGCATCGCCCTTTCTTCGATTGTCACCGAAAAGGTCAAAGGAATGAAAACGGACGACGCCTACGCGCTCACTATAAGCCAGTTCACGGACAAATACACGGAACTGCCGAATAACAAGAAACATTGCACGGGGCTCGTCATTGTTGCCCTGAAAAAAGCCATCGACATTTACAGGGAAGAAAAAGGGAGGAATTGAAATGAGCGATAAGCCTGAAAAGGATGAATGCAAGTGCCCTTTCTGCGACGGGCCGGTAGACCCCAAACCGCCTTTCTGCGTACCTTGCCAGAAGGAGTTCAAAATATGCGAGGGCTGCGGCAAGCCGATTCCGAAAGATGGCGAGCGCTGCCCGTACTGCAATCCGGATGACGACTAATTGTCTCATGCGACATTGCAAGCGGCGTTTTTGCTGGACAAATATACTCCGCAAGTTAAAATTTCGTAGAACCTGAGCGACGCTCTGCGATAACGGAGAACAACCTGTGGCCGAGAATGGCAGTCTTTGGAGTTGGACGAAAAGAACTTTCCTGAAGGGGCTTGGCACCCTTTTGCCCACGATACTGACGATATACGTCTTTCTCTTCGTCTTCAGCTTCGTGAGATACAACATTTCCGAGCCCATTAACGTATTGGTCGGAAAGCAGATTTATGCCACCGAATGGGGGAAAAATTATCTCTGCGACCGCTTCGAACTGCCCAAAACCAATGAAGATGGAAAACCCCTCGAGGGCGAGGAGCTGGTTTTCGAGCTCAAGTCCAAAATGCCCTGGTGGCCGGGCTTCATCATCGCATTCCTCATCGTTCTGGCCGTCGGTTTCTTTATCGCAAGCTTCATAGGCCGGCGATTCTGGAAAGGAGGCGAAAGGCTTCTCACCCGAATGCCAGTCGTAAAAATCGTCTATCCCTACGCCAAGCAAGTGACGGAGTTCGTCTTCGGCGAGAGGCAGGCCCCCGTCTATTCGAGGGTCGTCGCCATCCAATACCCGAGGCAGGGGCTCTGGGCCATCGGCCTCGTCACCGGCGAAGGCATTAAAGGAATAAAGGAACAGGTGCACAAGACCATGCTGAATGTCTTCATCCCTTGCTCCCCGGTTCCCATGTCCGGCTTCACGGTAATCGTGCCTGAGAGCGAGGTCGTGCCCGTCAATATGACCGTGGACGAGGCGATGAAATTCATTATTTCCGCCGGCGTCATAGTTCCGGAACAGCAGCTTACCGAGGAGGGCCAGACCCGCCTCGTAGAGTTCAAGGAATCCGGGCGCTTCAGGCCCCTCCCGGAACCGCCCGGAGAATCCGGCGAAAAACTTTCCTGAAGCTAAATACCTGCTTTTCAAAGACCGTCATCGTGCCGATTATATTATTGCGATATAATGTGACGGTATTTTGCCATGATAGAAAAAATTCTTGTCATTTCGACTGCGACCGCAGTCTTCATGCTGGCCTTCGAGGCTTGTCTCGCGTGGCTCTGCGCGACGCTTTTGCAGATACCCAACGCCTCGATTGTCCGTTCCGTCAGGTTCGTAGTGCTCGAACTCCTGATTCCCGCGCCAGTCGCCCTGATAATCGGCTACGCTTTAAGCTGCGTCGTGGGCGGCAATGCGGGCATACAAGCCGGCCTTTTCGTGGGCATTGCCTTCCTGCTTTATATCTTCCTTGAAATCGCAAGCTCCATTTTCGAAATCGACCATATCTACGCCGCCCTGCTCTCCTTCTTCTTCGTTGTTGCCAACCTATTCGTCGCTTTTGCCGTTTCCACCTCGCCCACCGCAGGCAGGCTCTACGAGACAATCATATCCCTGCCGAAATAACCGTTTTCTTCGATTCGTTAAAAAACTTTCCCCCGCTTGACATATATCAAGGCGCAATTCTGACAAGGATTGTAATATATGGTGGAGATTGAAAAAAGAATAAGTTAACCTGACCCGTACGGAGGTGCGAGATGGCGACAAGAAAAATAATCGAAATCGACGAGGAAAAATGCGACGGCTGCGGCGCGTGTATCCCAAACTGCGCGGAAGGCGCCCTGCAAATCGTCGACGGCAAGGCGAAGCTGGTAAAAGACGTCTACTGCGACGGGCTCGGAGCCTGCCTCGGCCATTGCCCCAACGGCGCGCTTAAAATAATCGAGCGCGATGCCGAGGAGTTCGACGAAGAGGCCGCGCTCGCGCACGTAGAAAAAATCGCATCCGAAAAAATGGAAAATCCCGACCCGGCTTCAAATACGACCCTTCCATGCGGCTGACCCTCGACCCAGGTCAAGGACCTCTCCCCGCAGGCTGCGGGATGCAAGTCGGCAATGGTAAAAAAGCTCGAACCGGTCAAAAAAACCGCATGTAATTCTGGCGAGCCGTGCGAATCGCTGCTCCTGAACTGGCCGGTGCAGATAATGCTCGTGCCCGAGGATGCGCCGTATCTCAAAGAGGCCGATATTCTGATAGCATCCGACTGCGTTCCGGCTGCCTACAGGCCGTTCCACAGAGACATGGTCGCCGGAAAGATTCTGCTCGTCGGCTGCCCGAAGTTAGACGATGCCGAGTTCTACAGGAAAAAGCTGGCATCGATGTTCAGGATAAGCCAGCCGAAATCGGTTACGGTGGCGAGAATGGAAGTCCCCTGCTGTGGCGGCATGCCCGTGCTGGTCAAGGAAGCAATCAAAGAATCCGGTATCGAGACTGGCTATCGAGAAATATTGGTGGGAATAAAAGGCGAAATTCTGGCGGACAATTCCATATAGTCGAAAATATAGGTAAACATAAGGGGCGTTACTGGAAAAAGTAACGCTTCTTTTTTTTTAGTTTGGCGGGATAATTGTAAAAATATTTCATATGACCTGATTTTATTATGATTTTGTCTCGACTGAGTAGTAATATAAAACTCTAAACATCATTTTCACCACCGGGAGGAGGTTGAGCATGTTTCGTTTTAGTGGATTGGTGCTTGTGCTGATATCTATGCTGAGATTTCCCAGATGAAACCTGTCTGTGACCATCACAGACCCCTTTGATAACA
>Ga0272442_10001311_pt1 | contig 38063 bp, 39 predicted proteins | sample SSMForm2O_FD_200262 | JGI IMG/M metagenome (GOLD analysis project Ga0272442, IMG submission 200262) | Marine sediment archaeal communities from Little Sippewissett salt marsh, Falmouth, MA, United States - SSM-Form-2O | ecosystem: Environmental > Aquatic > Marine > Wetlands > Sediment ... | reverse complement strand
CCGGTGGACACAAGCAAGATGACGCTGAGTGTTAAGTTGGATGGTCAGGACCAAACGATTATTCCTGCTGATGGGCTTTCACATATCCTGCGACAGATTGCAGCGGTACTGCAAGAGGCGCAACTACTGGGAGTGGTTCACCGCGATATAAAGCCTGATAATATTATAGTTACAAGCCCGGCGTGGGATGTGAAGCTTCTGGATTTTGGCATTGCAAGAGATTCCAGAGACCTTCAGATGTCTGTTTCGCAAACAGGTAATGTCCTCGGCACGCCTCCTTACATGAGTCCAGAGCAATGTCGCGGCGAAACAGATATTGATATTCGCAGCGATTTGTACGCCTTGGGAGTTGTAGCCTATCAGTGCCTGACCGGGGCAATGCCGTTTGGTGGTCCTACGACTATGGCGTTTATCCAGCAGCACTTGCATACAAACCCGCCCCCGCTCAGGACAAGCAACCCTTCTTTACCGGAAAATTTATGCCAAGTCATCGAGAGAATGCTGGCAAAGGAGCGCGAGCTTCGACACCAGAAACCCGATGAACTGATTGAAGACCTTAACCGCGTGAAGCGAGGGTGGGCGCCGCTTAAGATATACAGTTTTGACAACCGGACTCTATCAGAGACATCGGCAGAAGGTGGAGAGCAGATAATACCCGTTTCTCATAATGTCATTCTAAAAGATTCCACCCCGATATCCGTTGCTGCTTCAAAATCTCCGAGTTCCGAGAAGGCCATAAAAGGCAAGAAGCCTTTGCTTCCAAAGACAGTGGGGTTAATCAACAAGAAACGCAGCCTTCTGCCGTTGTATGTAATTTTACTGCTTGCAGTGGCAGTAGCAGCTTATCTGATATACGCGGGATTAGAGAAATACAAACAGCCAGAACAGCCAATTGCATCTTTATCGCCTGTAAAAAAAGCACCTAAACCGCATGAGCAACCTGAACCTGTTAAGGAATCCTGGCGGGAAGAATGGGAGAAACTTATCAATGAAGGCGACAAATTTTCCGCCGATGGTAAATATGAAGATGCGTTGAACTCCTATGAAAAAGCGCTTGCATTGCACAGCGAAGCCGGGCTTGAAAAGAAGAAGGAAAATGCAGCTTCCAAATGGGTCGAAGAAGTCACTGAAGAGATTGACAAGGTGATTAATGATTCTCCGATTGAAGCCTCGCAGTTGCTTGAGAAATATAAAGAAATCTTTCCCGAGGATAAGTACTTTTTATTAGACAAGCAGATAAAAGACAGAATCAAATTTCAAGACCTTGTCGTAAAGGGCGACAAGAACTCCGGTTCTGGCGATTACGACGCATCAATCCCGCTCTATGAAGAAGCGCTTAAAATCCAGCATGATGACAACGTACTATTAAAATTGCAGCAAGCCAAACAGGAAAAATCCAAGGCGGATGAACGCCTGAAAATTAAGAAAAATTACGACGCCTGTTTACGAAAAGGTGATAATGCCTTTGATAATGGTGACTGGAAAACCTCAAAAGAGGAATATGAGAAATCTCTGTCTTTTGCCAATGAACTTGAAGAAAAAGAGGCGATTAACAATATTTCGGCGAAAATTGCGCGTGCGGAAGAATTGATTGTCGTGGAAGAACGTCTTTCAAAAGCCAGGAAAGAACATGATTACAACACCGAAATACTAGTTTTGAAAAAAGGGCTTGCCGAGTGTGATTTTGCTCCCTATAAAACGCGTCTTGCCGAAGTTGAACGTCTTGCAATTCTTGAGAATACTATGAATGCAGCTGAAGAGAAGCGGAATTGGCAGGAAATGAAAAAAGTGGCAGAAGAACTCGCACGTGCTGGCAATCCCAAAGCGACCGGAGCATTACAGAAAGCTGAAAAAGAAATTCATTTTATTGACTTATATAATAAAGCGCGTGAGGCAGAAAACAGAAAAGATTATCAAGGGGCAATTGACTATATTCTCAAAGCCAAGAGAATTAAATACGACTTCTCACTTAACACATGGGAAAGGCGCCTGCGTTCAAAACGTGACGAAGAAAAAAATGACAGGGATTTCGAAGATGCAGTCAGAAACTCCATGCTTGCTTTGAAGGAAGGCAAACCAGAAAAAGCATTGGAAGAAGCTAAAAAAGCTTTAGGTATTCGTCCAGAAGATAAAACTGTGAAGGATTTGTTTCGGAGTGCTACTATTGCAGCAAGCTTAAAGAAAAGCCAACCTGAAAAAAGAACGCCTGTAAAAAAATTGGAAACTTACAGAAAACCTGAACGTGTTACCGATGCAAAACCTCATTACTGGGATATTCATACACAATACATGCCTCTTGCATTAGGACTTTATTCCAAAATAAAAAGCTCTCCTGTGGGTGCTGGGTTGTCTTATGGATATGCCCACTCGAAACATATGGAACTGATTACTCTGAACATGATCTGGGCAAAGACAGAAGTCACGGATTATAATAGGTGGCTCATTGGTCAAGAAGAATATATTGACGCAAATGTTTTTCATTGCACTTTGAAGTACCATCACGTTTTTTTTCCTCCCGGCGTTGAAGCGGAAAAGGAACTTTCTGCTTTCGGATGGTTACTGGGCGGCGGATTGTCTTACGAGGACATTGAAATTAAAACGACGCCCTCTGTTTATCCTGTGGATTCGGATGATGAGTGGTATGAAAGCGGAGCGGCTATTGTAATCTTTGATGGTGCAATCGGTTATTTTTCGAGAGGCTTTACGGGAAGATTAGGTTTACGTCTTTCCGCTGGTCGTAATTTAGTAGGTGCACTCTACCTTACTCTCGGATTCAGCTGGTAATAAAGGTGCATCTTTTTTTATTCACCAAATAGATTACTTCGGCAGTATTTCTGTTTAACATTTAACGCGTGAACATTTCAATATTCCATCCTCCATATTATTAAGCTGCAAATTAATTTCTACTTGTCGAGTAGATGAGGTGGAAGTGCGAGGGGCGGGCTTGACTTCAAGAATATGTGTGATAATATAGTCGGCTAAACCACGGAGGGGAAGATTTGGCGCAGCGAAAGAAAGCGAAACTGATACTCGAGGATGGGTCGGTTTTCGAGGGCGAGCTATTCGGAGCGCAGAAGCCGGTCGCGGGCGAGGTTGTTTTCAGCACCGGCATGGTGGGATATCCCGAGTCACTCACGGACCCTTCCTACAGCGGGCAGATACTCGCATTCACGCAGCCCATGATAGGCAACTACGGCGTACCCGAGCCAAAGCGGGATGAGCACGGACTCCCCTTCGGGATGGAGTCGGAGAAAATTCACGCACTCGGCGCAGTAATAAACGACCTGTCCGAGGATTTCGAGCATCCCGAGCATAGCAGGAGCTTCGACGAGTGGCTCGCAGCAGAGGGAGTGCCGGGGATAACGGGAGTCGATACGCGGGCGCTGACAAAGGTGCTTCGTGAAAAAGGCACCATGCTCGGCAAGATTGAAATCGGCAAAAAACCGATTCCTTTCCACGACCCCAATAAAGCAAACCTCGTAGACGAAGTCTCGTCGCACGAGGTGACGGTTTACGGCAAGTCACGGAAGAAGGTCGTTCTGCTTGACTGCGGAGTAAAGCACTCGATTATACGGAGCCTGCTCGAACGCGGGCTGGAAGTGACCAGAGTGCCGTGGGACCACGATTTCATCCCGCTGCTGAAAAACTCGCATATAGGCCTCGTTATATCGAACGGCCCTGGCAACCCGAAGATGGTCCCGGAGGCGGTGAAGAACGTGAAGCGAGCATTCAGAGTCGGGAAACCGATAATGGGGATTTGCCTGGGCAACCAGATACTCGCGCTTGCGGCGGGGTTCGACACCTACAAGATGAAATATGGGCACCGCTCGCAGAACCAGCCGGCAGTGGACAAAAAAGACCAGCGATGCTATATAACGAGCCAGAACCACGGCTACGCAGTCACCGAAGACAGCGGGCCATCGACGTGGAAGATATTGTTCTCGAACGCAAACGACGGGACAGTTGAAGGGATTATTCACAAGCAAAAGCCTTTCTTCGCGGTGCAGTTCCACCCGGAGGCGAGGCCGGGACCGACCGACACTTCATATCTGTTCGACAGCTTTATAAAAAAATGTAGTTGCGGCTCATAGAACATGTGCAGGAACTTTTGTTGCAAAATTGCATTTTTGTTAAACCGTAGCATGCATTTACTCGTCTAAATATATAGAGCCGAACAAGATACAGTCAATCGCCAGACTGAAGAGCTGAGAAAATGGGATATGCCTGCAGCAAATGCGGAGAGAAGATTCCCCTCGAAGATTTCGAGGACGGCAGCGCCGTCTACGCCGAGGGCAAGTCTTACTGCGCCAAATGCGTCAGAGACCTGCTGCCGATGCTCAAGGCGCTCCAGCAGATAGAAGACGAGGAATCGCGGGCTTCGCAAGCCGTGGAGGCGAAGCATCAAATCAGGCATTCGGCGAACGAGTATTTTCCGACCCACTCCCAGGCCGAGCCGAAGAAATTCAGCGGCGCGCTCGTCATGGTCGCGATTGGCGCGGTGCTTGTGTTTGTCATCGGAATCGCAATCGCACTATCAGGTAACGGGCAAACAAGAAATCCAGACAGCAACAGGCAAAGAGAAGCACAGTACGCAAATCGCGACAAAGAGACTTATGAATCGAGGAACTATACGGGAAACCAGCCACGGGAGCGCGACAACAATTACGATGCCGCGAAAAAGGCATATGACATTCTCGTTTCTGAGATTGACGCCCTGCCCCGCGAGTACGCGAGGAACATATCGAAACTCGAAGAATTCAAGAAAGTCCGGAAAGTGCCCTCCACACTTGCAGCGAAACTTGAAGACAAGATAAGAGGAATCGAACAAGCATGGGGACATGCGGCCCAGAAAGAGCTCGACATCTTTCTCGCCAAAGCAAAAGAACTCAAGGATGAATACAAGTATGAAAAAGCTATCGAACATCTCGACAAGTTTCCCGACGGTATGCTCAAGGCGGGCAACGTAACGGACGAGATGGAAAAAGAGAAGAAAAACCTTCGCGAGATGAAAGCTTCGAAAAGCAAATTCATGGCGCTGCTGAAAGAAGCGAACGCGATGCTCGGGAAAGGCGATTACGCCGGCGTCGTAAAGAAACTCTCCGGACAGACTGAATGTAAAGCCGCGCCAGCGGATTCGGTGAAGGAAGCCGGAGAGATACTTACAAAAGCGCAAGCCGAGATAGCAAAAATCGAGGAGAGAAAAAAAGCCGAGCTTGCCGAAAAGAAGCGAAAAGAGGAAGAGGCAAACCGCGAGTACGAAAAGAAACTCGCCGAAGTGAAAGAATCGAGACCGCTGCATTACCTGGACTGGACGGAGTCACCCCCCGAATTTACCGGCAGATACGAGGTCTCTACCGGCACGCATTCGAAACTTGGCAAGAATTACAGGCTGGTCTACAGCGGAATCAAGGGGGCGGAACTCAGTTTTAAATGCAAATTCTCGATAAAACCGGAAATCGCGCTTCTTCGAATAATTCATTCCGGCAGGAAATTGGCAAGCGCCAGCAATCCGGCCAAATTCCTGCTTATAATCAACGGGAAGGAAGGCCGTATCGAAGAAACCGTGCCTTTCGAGGAAGCCAACCGGGACATCGATATCAGCAGTGTTATTCAAGAAGGCGAAAACACTATAATTATAAGGATAACGGACATATCGTCCGACTATCTCCTTTCGAAGATGGAAATCCGGGCATACCTGCCCGAGGACCAGATGAAAAAGGAAAGGTCGCGAGTGCGAGCAGAAGCGAGAAAACTCGTCGCAGAAGCAAAAAAGGAAAGGAAAAGCAGGAACAACAAGGCTGCAAAGAAACAAGCGCAATGGCCGCCTGCAATAGTCGCAGGAAAAAACGTTACCATTTTCAACGGGAAAAACCTGTCGAGCTGGAAACCAGTAAGAGGGACATGGACGGTCAGGGACGGTATGATAATCGGGACATCGGGCGGTCAGCGGAGCTACCTCGTAACCGATTTCGCGGGCCAAAACGCCTGGAAAAACTACGAAGTTAACATCGAATTCGTCCTGGTAAAGGGGAAAATATATTACGGCGTACACGGGACAATTGAGAATAACGGACAAATCAAGGGGTCCGAGGTTAACATCGATTTCGAAGCAAACAAGCTTATAAAGCTGGTTGTGGGAGTCGAAAACAATCAGATGTACCTGAGCATAAACGGCGGCTCCAAACTCCAGGGGGACCAGAAGACAAAACACCTTCAGGGCGGGTTCTATTTTTGCGAGGAACCCAATACTGAAATACATATCAGGTCGGTCAGTTTCACCCTCAAGCCATAAAAAGAGCCCGGTCAAGCCGGGCCCTTTGTTGGTTCTTTATCCTTACTTTGTTTTGGCAGTCATCTCCTGCTTCATCTTGTCGTCGCTTTCATCGAACTTGTATTCGAATTTCCAGTTTGCAGTTTTTCCTTCGTGCGAATCGGCGTTAGTTTCGGCGATTTCCTTGGGCAGCGTCACCTTGAATACAATCTTGGGAAGCCCGAACTGTGCGGTCATTCCCTTCATCATGGCTCGCGCCATTTCCTTGCTCGCTTCTTCCATTTTTTTAGCAGCTTCCTCGGCGGCTTTCTCCGCGTCGGTTTTTTCGCCCTCTTCTTTTCCTTCTTCCTTCTTTTCCTCTTCGGCAGGAGTCTGGCCCGTCATTTCTCCCATTTTCTCGGATTTTCGCTCATAGAGAAAAGTGCCATCCTCGTTCTTTTTGAAAGTGAAGCCTTCCTTCCACGCAAAGAACTCAGTCTTTTCAAGCTCTTTATAGTCCTTGAATTTCAAGTTGAAGCTGACAATTCTCCTGCCTTCGCTAACTTCCACTTTAAGGTCGCTCAGCTCAAAGCATTCGTTGTCCTTGAAAAGCGCCTCCACCTTGTCCTTCTCAAGCGGCATTTCGCCCTTTTCCTTGTCGTTCTGCTCCGACATGCCCATCATCGCGGCAAGCTGCTCGGAAACCGAGTATTTGACCTTGACCGTGCCCGAACCATCTTCATTGAATACAAGGTCTTCATCGTATTCGATGCATCCCGAGATAATCAGAACAAAGCCAAGGATTCCCAACAATGCCATCTTTCTCATTGTCCAACCTCCATAATTTGACAGACAGATAAAATGATATGCGATTTTCTCAGCGAATCCCGGAATCGTCAACTAAATTCCGCCCCTGGCTTGAAGTTCTCCAAATAATCAATTTGACAGTACCCGCCCAGAATATGTACTATAGCTTTTATTCCTGTGAAAAAAGGAGGATACCATGAGTATATTGTTTTCAGGCAACGAGATTATCGACATCGCTGTAAAAATTGAGGAAAACGGGCGCAAGTTTTACCTGGCAGCCATGGAAAAGACGGACGATTCCAACCTCGCTGTGGTGCTGAAAAAGCTTGCCGACGATGAGGTCGAGCACAAAGAAACTTTTCAGTCGCTTTACAAGCCAGAAGAAGAATACACGCTCGACCCCGCTTACGACGAAGAGGCCTCCGGCTATATCCAGGCAATGGCAGCTTCCCAGGTATTCGCTCCGGGGAAAAACGTCTCGGAGATAGCGAATGGCGCGAAGGATGTATTCGAGGTGCTCAATCTCGCAATGGGTGCGGAAAAAGATTCGATTCTATATTATACCGAAATGAAAAAATGGGTACAGCCTGCGGACCGCGACATAATTGAAAAGACCATCGTCGAGGAGAAAAGCCATCTCAAGCAACTCACGGATCTCTTTAATCTAATCAAAGGCGACTGCTGCGCTTAGCCCGTGCCGAACAAGATGGATAGCAACGTTACGCCAAAGGAAAAAGCAAAGGGACTGCCCGCTTCGCCCGGCGTCTATATATTCAAGGACGGTGCCGGACGCGTGATTTACGTAGGAAAAGCAACCAACCTGCGAAACCGCGTATCGAGCTATTTTCATACCAGAGAACACGACCCCAAGACGGCGGCCCTCGTTTCTGCCGCTGAAGATATCGATCATATCGAAACCGGTTCTGATGTAGAAGCCCTGCTACTCGAATCACGGCTGGTAAAGCAGTACAATCCGAAATACAATAGCGACTTAAAAGATGACAAGTCGTATCCTTATATCGAAATCGGCAGAGAACCTTATCCACGTGTCGCAATAACAAGGGACCAGACCAGGGATTCCCTTTACATAGGCCCTTTCATCTCGGCGGGAGACTTGAAACAAGCGCTGCCCGTGTTTCAGAGGATTTTCAAGTTCCGCACCTGCAATCTGGCAATAATACCCGGTGAAAAGCGTTTCAGGCGCCCATGCCTCCTTTACTATATCGAAAGATGCAGCGGGCCATGCAACGGCAAAACGACCAAAACAGACTACGCGCAACAAATATCGCACTTCAAGCAGTTCCTTAAAGGTGGCAAAAAAAAACTGATTGCCGCACTCACCAGTCGCATGGAAAAGGCCGCGGGAAAGCTCGATTTCGAGAAGGCGGCGCAGCTTAGAGACGAGATTGACGCCGTTTCTAACGTTCACAGGCTTGCGCGCATGGAAAGCTTGAGAGAAGAGCTCATCCACCCCGATATAGAAGATGGCCTCAGGTTGTTGAAAAAGACTTTCAACCTGCCGCGTTTGCCGCGTCTTATCGATGGGATAGATGCGGCAGCCATATCCGGCCGCGAGGCAGTCGGCAGCGCCGTCGTCTTCGCGGACGGCGAGCCCCACAAGGCATCTTACAGACATTACAAAATAAAGAACGCGCCGACCCGGGACGACCAGGCGATGATTGGCGAAGTGGTATTCAGGCGATACCGAAGAAAAGCGGCCACAGCCTCGCCGATGCCGGATATATTGCTCTTGGATGGCGGGCAAGCCCAGCTTTCTTCGGCCGTGAAATCTCTGACAAAAGCAAGCGCGCTGAAAAAAGTAGGTACAGTCATATCGCTGGCCAAAAGAGAAGAGAAAATATTTCGCCACGAAGGCGAGCCAGTACTGCTCGAACGCACTTCACCCGCATTGAAGATACTGCAGCACGTTCGGGATGAGGCGCACCGCTTCGCTCAAAGATACCACCATATTCTCAGGAGAAAGAAGGTGATAGGCAGGTGAAACAAAGCGGGCGAAAGGTGCTTCTCATAGACAACTACGATTCGTTTACCTACAATCTCTACCAGTTCCTGGGGCTCTTGGGCGCCAAAGTGACGACACTTCGCAACGATGTCGATGAGCTTGACGACGCGGATTCGCTCGAATTCGACTGTATCGTAATCTCTCCAGGCCCCAAGTCCCCGGCCGACGCCGGTCTCTCGAAAAAAGTCGTCAGGCGCTTCGTATCCGAAAAGCCCATTCTCGGAGTCTGCCTGGGGCATCAGGCAATATGCGAGGAATTCGGCGGGAAGACCGTCAGGGCTTCTCTCGTCATGCATGGCAAGACATCTTCCGTATATCACGAAGGCAAAGGCGTGCTTTCGGGTCTCCCGAACCCTTTCACTGCCGCAAGATATCATTCTCTCACCAACGCGGATATTCCGGACGAACTCGAAATAACCGCGAAGACAGAAGATGGCATAATCATGGCCGTGAAGCATCGGCTTTATCCCTGCGAGGGAGTACAGTTTCACCCGGAATCCTTCATGACGCCAAACGGCCTCAACATACTCAGGAATTTTCTCTCTTACTGCGAACGGTGATTTAAATAATGAGCGGAGCGGAAAGATTCTCTCTTGTAATATTCGTCGTGCTTGCCGGATTGTTTTTCTTTTTCGAAATTATCGTTCTTCTCGGATTCCTGAGAAACAAAGCTTACGGCGACAAAACCCCGCTGAGAAAAAGGAAGTGGGTTCGAATCACGGCTGCAGCGGCCGCTTTCCTCGCATTGGCGGCGATAGCAGACGCTTTTTTCATTGAGCCGGACTGGGTTGTCGAAGAAAGACTTGCCTTCGTTTCAGAAAAAATAAAATCTTCCGTCAGGATTGTGCAGATATCAGACCTGCATATGGAAGGCTTCGGCAAGCGGCACGAAAAAGCTCTCAATATCACGCGCGCAGCAAAACCCGATATCATTGTTCTTACCGGGGATTACTTAAACGGAAACCGCATGGAATACCTGCCAGATTTGCTGAAGTTCGTGAAAGGGCTCGATGCGCCCCGCGGCATTTACGCCATCGAAGGAAACTTCGAATTTTCTCAGAATCCCGCAGAAGCACTTCGAAAAGCAGGCGTTGTCATGCTTTGCAACGACTCCGTCCGGTTCGATGACATCGGCCTCAATATCGCAGGCCTCAGATGCACGTGGGACCTTCGCGACCAGGATATAAAATTCCTCAGGGAGACTGAAGAAGCAGGCGGGCATAACTGCAGCATAATACTGAGCCACTACCCGAACCATATTGAAGAGCCGGAACTGTCCTTTGCGGACATATACCTCTGCGGACATACGCACGGAGGCCAGGTCAGAGTTCCGCTCTGGGGTGCCGTTGTCACCCTTTCAAAACTCGGAAAAAAATACGAGTGCGGGCACTACGAATACGGCGACATGGAAATATACGTAAACCGCGGAATCGGCATGGAAGATGGGGCGATTCCGAGAGTACGTTTCCTCTGCAGGCCAGAAGTAACGGTAATAAACATAAGCCCTTCCGGGACAAAATAGGCCTTTTCGAACTTGCATTTGGCCCTGCGCGATGTTAATCTCCCAACGCGATATTAAACCGGAGGAAATACCGTGGCAGAACAACAGGATGAGCGCAGACAATACCGGAGGGTAAACGCCGAAGTTCATGTAAGCGTTCAGAAACACGATACCGAAATGAGAGATATTTCCACGGAAGAAGGCAAGAGCAGGAACCTCAGCGCAGGTGGAATTCTGCTGCACCACGAAAATCCGCTGGAGGTTCCGTCTTATATAATCGTTTCTTTCTCACTGCCCGATTCTTCCGAAAAACTGGACTTCATAGGCAAGGTCGTAAGAATAGAAGAAATCCCGCAGGGCGGCTATGAAATCGGTATCATGTTTATGAAAATGATACTCGGCGAGTTCAATGCCATTCAGAAATTCATTTCAGAAAAAACAAGCGGTTAGCCGGAAACCAACCCTTTCTCTTCAAGCACTATCATATGCTCGACCAGGTTTATTTCATGCAGCGATGCGCTCGAGCGATATGTCTCTCCGGCTATGTTCTGAAATATCAATCCCTCATTGTCCCGAATCATATTTTCAACTTCGCCGAAGACTTTTTCCTTTTTATCTTCCTTGAGAAGATATACGTCCGGGACACACAAGGTCAATCCCCTTCCGACAATATTTGTTTTATTCTGCTCACCAGATGCTCAATCAGATGAGGAAGCGGCTCGCGCTCGACCCCGATTTGTATGACCCGGTGAATCCTGAGAGGGAGCAGAAGCTTGAGCGCCTCGCAGGAAGAAACGGCTTGAGCCACTCCCGGAGTAATTTCTCCCATCATGGCATTGGCGAAGCATATGGCTGCAGGCCCGACAACGATATCAACTTCCGGCAGAATCATCCTGACCGCGTTTTCTCCGGATGCGCCCCTGTTCGCGCCGCTTTTAAGCATATTTGCCGTTGCAACGGCATTTGTCCCGAGGACAATTATCTCAATTCGTTCGTCATCGAGAGACGCGAGCGCCTTGACAAGCTGAACACCTATGCCCCCGCCCTGACCGTCCAACACGGCTATCTTCAATATCTATCCTTCCCGAAAGCAGGCTCCATTGCCGGGAATTTTCATTTGCAGGCAGATTTTACTCTTCTACAAGCAGAACCTTATGCTCGGTAAAATCAATCGACAATATCTTTGCCTTGACCCGTTTCTGCTCTCCGTAGATATTTGCGATAAAGAGGTATTCTCCCTCCGGTCTGAGTATTTCAACCTCTTCGAGAACCTTCTCTTCCTCGTCGCCTTTTTTCATAAACACATTAGATTCGCACATAACCTGTCCTCCATTTCTTAATTACTAATCATATACATTTCAAAATCTCTTTCAAGATTTGTTTGGCATAGGGGTATTTTTCTTGAGGAATCTCCTCAATCCTGTTAAATTTTAACGTTAAATTTGACCTTAAACGGAGACACATAAGAGGTTGCCTCTCCTATGAGTAGAGAAGATATAAAAATTGTTGGGCGCACAAGATCCATTCTTGCAAAACATTTTCTCGAGCTTGATGAACTTCATGTTGGATGCTCGAGAGGGCTCGTGAGAATAGTTGGCACAGTCCAGAGGATCGGCCCTCTCAAGGAAGTCATGCCTATCACAAAAAAGTTTCTTCGCGATTTGCAGATGGAAATAAAACGCTTTAAAGAGGTAAAGCGCGTCGTCTTCTCCGAAAAGCAGGAAAGCGAATGACGCGGGAATTCTACCTTATCTCGACAATCCACAAAGAGCCCAGCGAATCGCTCTGCGCATAGCCGCCCGTTTCCACTTCGGAATCTTTAGACCATCCTACAAGGTATTTCATATTCGGACGTGTGAGCTTTTTCAGGCATATACGCATAAAATCGCCTATAATTCTTCCTTCTCTCGACTCCGCATCAAAAATCCTGCCAATATAGTCTTGCAGATAAATGCCCTTCTCCAGGCCAACTTCTATTCTTTTACCGAAAGGCATATCACCTATCTCAACAATCCTGCCTGACATTAAAAATGCACAATGCACCATATCAATACCCGTATTATTGACCACGATATGCTTGCCTGCTTTTGCGCGACTGTCGATTCCTCCATCCATTTTGCATAGCCCGGTCACTCGAAAGAAACGGCTTTTTTCCTTGTCGATTCCACCGCCCCTGACTGAGGCGTTTTCTCCGTTGGATATGAGATTCTTCTCTAAGCCAGCATCCAAATCGTTTCCATCACCGTAACTACTCCACATTTGCCTCAGCGGGTAAACGAATCCACCGCTTCCCAGCGGGAAGGCCCTTCCCTCCGAGCTTGAAAAAGCATACAGGTGAACGTAGCCGTCGCGTATAGCCATATCGGAATTCGAAGTTGACTGAACGACTGAAACGATTTCGTGCGCCACGTTGCCATCCGGAACAGTCACTGAAAAGAAACCCGCGGAAAGAATGACAACAAGAGAAGTAACCACGTACTTGTGAGTCTGCATCCTCCAGACGCGCAACATACCGCAAAGCCCGACCGAGAAAAGAACCAGGAAGCTCACAATTGCAAAAATCAGCCAGTCGTTTCTTAAGTTGCCGAACCTCGGCAAAGGTCCGAATAACTCCGACATTTCCATCGTATCGAGCTTCGAATCATCGTATGGCGTTAGCAAGCCCATCTTGTCGAGTATGCGCCTTTTCGCAGCATCGGCGCTCGATGTTTTTCTCAGCGCGTCATGTTCCTCGTTCGTCATCACAACTAATTCGCCGAGGCCCCACGTCGAGCGCAATATTGCTTCAGGCACTTCGTCCGGCTCGGAGATAAAAATCCTGCCTCCGGACCTTACATAATCTTCCAGCGACTTGCGTACTTCAAGGTTCATTGAATTCCAAAGAGAGCCGTCAAATGCAACCAGGTCGAAGAAGCCAAGCACTTCACCGGGATATTCAAGCGCCGTGCTCAGGCTTACTGCAGTAATCCCTCTTTGCTGGAAGAGCCAGACCAGTGCGCGCCGGTCTGCCCCGGAGAGAATAGCCACGAGATGCTCCGTTCGCGGAATCACGACAAGCCGGTCGGCAAGCGACCGTTCAAGCTGCGGATATCGCCATCTCTGCCCGTTTTCCTTGAGTTCGATTGTAATATTAGGATGCTCTTCAGCCGCGAGAATATTGATAAGAACCTTGCTTGATGCGCCGGGCCTTGTTTTTACCTTCATGCTGAATGACTGTTTTCCGGCTGTAACCATGATTACAGAATCGGAAGATAATTCCGCACCTTCGACAGTCAGTACAAGCGGAAAATAATCGCCGGCTCTCGCGAAATTGCCGGCTGGCAAATCTACCGAAGTTACCTGCGCGCCCAAGGCGCATAACGGATAAAAAATCACCAGGCATATGACGGCAGTCATTCTCAAAGCATATAACCCTCAAGCCTTCAAGGTGGATTTCCTCAACCAGACGACAAGCGCGCCGAAACAAATCGCCGCACCGAACCATGTATTGGCGCTGAGATAGTTTCCATCAGACCACGAAAAGATCAGGTTCGGAACAGAAAAGGAGGCAAAAATCTCCCATGTTACCGAAAATCCCGCCGCAATTTGCCCGCCTGCCATCAGTCCGAAAAAGAGAAACGCACATGCAGGTAAATAAAACAAGCGGAACCGGTCTTCAAGCATGGCATATCTGTGGCATTCCCTGAAAACGGTCCATAGCCCCAAAACAAGCACCTGAGTTACCAGTATCCCGTACCAGGCCAATCCGGACGCGAAAGCTGAAACAGCAATGAAAGGTGCGCCGGATATAAAAACCAAAAAAAACCCGACATGTTTTCCCAAATTACCTGTCTTAACACTTCCGGTATAAGACAAAGCAAATGGCAGAATAAATGCTCCAAAAACGCATTCAACAATCAAAAGCAGGTTATAGCCATCATCCATCGCGGCAAAAGATCCGAGACCCGCCCTGTCGGATACAAGAAAAAAACAGGTGCTTATCGTAAGGGCAAACAGGTAAAACGTCTGCACGATGAAAAATCTTCGGTAGGATACGGCGTTCTTCTGTGATGTCGATGAAGTCTCTTCGTTTTTGTCGGAAGAAGCTATCAACGCGGATTCCTTGCAGATTGCTCCGGCGGCCCTGCCGTAGGTTTGGGAGTCCAGAGAAGGAAATACGACCTGTCGTCGAGTGAACATTCCCCGTAAAGAATCAGGCGCAAATTCGCCAGTTTCTCAGAATCGGAAACAAGCTGCAGGTTTCCGGAAATGCTTGTCCTTCCCCACTCCACCCGTTGTTTTGTATCAGTAACGAGAACGACACCTCGTCCGCCCGACCTTGCATCCGAAACGTCAATTGATTCTATGGAACCCGTTTCCTTCATCAAAAGCTCTGGTTCCGAAAGCAGGTACTGCGCGACGCATAGCCCGTTTTCAAGCTTCATGGAACCCCAAGTTTCGCCCGGTGCTGGCACTCGCGTTCCCGACGGCAGCCCCTTGATTACCGGCAGATGCCTGACGCTGATATTGTCCCGCGTTTGAAAAGGCAGCCGCACTCCTTCGGAGTCCGTCAGGTAATCTCTGTTGTTTAACGAAATCCACGCCACCGGCCTCCTTATGGAGAGCAGGAATTTTATCCTGTCCGGGAATACCTTTTCAACAGACTTGACCTCGTCAACCCATACGTTGGACTTCAGTCTATGGTAGACCCTCGCAAGGACATCGCCGGAAAGCAGATTCAGGTTCGACAATTGCAGAGGTATTTGTTCAATCTCTTTCCTTGATTCTTCCGGAAGCCATTCGCAGCTTGACGCATCAAGCTCGGCCTTCTCTATCCGGAGATTGAACTCGGGAAGCCCAGTAACCCGCCGCCTTATGAAGTATCCCGCAGCAAACAATCCGGCAATCGCAGCCGCGACTGCGATTGCAACCGCCGCTTTCTTACGATACCAGGGCTGTTTGTCGGCTTTCGCCTTTCCCTGCTGCTTTTTTTTGCCAGCTTTTTTTCTCGGCATTTCTTCCCCCGGTGTAATTGTAAGATGGCTTTCGCTCCAGTGCAAGCTCCAAGATCATTTCGCATAAACGCTGGAACGAAATTCCAAGGGAACGGGCCGCTTTCGGAAGCAGGCTTTTCGACGTCATACCGGGAACCAGGTTCTCCTCAAGAACGTAAGGAATGTTGTCCTCCGACAGAATCATGTCCACTCTGCCAAGCGCCCCGGCCCTTAATGCATTGTGAACCGCTACGGCCACTTTTCTAATCCTGTCGTAAACAGTTTTCGACATCTTCGGCTTCAGTATGTATTCCGTTCCGCAGTTATCGTATTTCGCGCTGTAATCGTAGAATTTGTGTTTGGGCTTTACTTCAATCAACGGTAGCGCTCTTCCGGCAAGTATCCCACAAGTTATCTCCCTACCCGGGATATAGCGTTCGATAAGCACGTGCGGAGATTCCTCGCTGGTTTCCTTCAACGCCTTGCGAAGCTCCTCGCGGTCATGCACGATGGATATGCCGAAACTTGAGCCTCCCGCAACAGGTTTTATCACGCAGGGATATCCGATATCGACCCTTACGAGCCAGTCAGCCTCTATAGGAGTGAAATCGCCGCAAAGCACAATATATGGAGGAGTAGGAATGCCGTGCCGGTTCAGAATCTTTTTAGTCTTCACTTTGTCCATCGCAAGTTCGCATGCGACCGACGAAGAACCAGTATACGGTATCCTGCGCTTTTTTAGAAGCCTCGTGAGCTGGCCATCCTCTCCGAACTTGCCGTGCATGGCTATAAACCCAATGTCAATTTTGCGGCCGTTCAGCTCCGCGAGGCTGTCCTGGTTCAGAACGACCGGGTATACGCCATACCCCAGCTCGTCCAGAGCCTTGCATACCGCTTTTCCCGTTTGCAGGGAAATTTCGCGTTCATCCGAAGTCCCGCCCATGAAGACTCCCACGGTCATATCTTTCGACAACATTTCTACGCCCCCTCTAAAAAACCTTGATTTCATATTCCATCTCTACGCCGAAATTTTCCCTCACCCTGTCTTGCGCCATACCGGCAAGCTCCATGAAATTCTCGAAGCTCCCGCCGGATTCGTTGATAATAAAATTGGCATGAACGGGGCTTATTTTCATCCCTCCCGCACATCTGCCCTTCAAACCGCAACGGTCAATCAGCCTTCCCGCCGATTCGCCTTGCGGATTTTTGAATACGCAACCGGCGCTTCTCGCGGATAGAGGCTGCACGGCGAATTTCTCCCTCATTATCGTGCAAACTCTCTTCCGGACCACGGAAGGCGACTCCACTTTCAATTTCAGTACCACTTCCGTTATTATGTCACCGTTGAAGTCGCCTTTTCGGTATCCGAATCTGTCAGCCGGCCTTGCGTAGACCCTCTCCTCCCCCTCAGGACTGAGAGCCCTTACTTCCTCGACAAGGAGCCCTATATTTCCATGCCTGCCGCCGGCGTTCATTATCACCGCACCGCCTATCGTGCCCGGTATCCCAACAAGTGGTTCGAGTCCGGAAAGACCGAGTTCGCAACAGCGCTTGACGAGCATGGCAAGACTGCAGCCCGACAAAGCCTTTATTCTCAAGCCTTCGTGCCAGGCACGGTTCAGCACCTTCGTATTTATTATCGCCCCCTTGAAGGTTTTATCCCTGCAGGCGACATTCGTACCGCCGCCAAGGATATTGAAAGGAATATTTCTGCTTTGAAGCCACTCCATCTCATCCCTGAGCTCTCTCAAAGTCTGAGGTGTAAAAAATATGTCAGCGGCGCCTCCCACGCCAAGCGAAGTATGCTTCGAAAGACTGACTCCTTGCTTACACGGCGGCCTTGACGGCAGATACCCCACCATAAGCCTTCTCCTTCAGGGTTTGTGCGAATGAGTGCCCGACCTTGTATATGTCTCCTGCGCCCATTATGATAATTACATCCCCTTTGCTCGACTCGGAATCGAGCAGGTATTCTATGCTTCGAAAATCAGGCAGGTATTCCGATTCAGTTGAAAGCTGGTACAATCGGCCAGCTATATCTCCTCCGTTTACACTCATGCGGTCGTATTCCGTCTCGCGAACCGAAAATATTTTCGCAATAGTCACACGATCCGCCAATGTGAGACTTTGAGCAAAATCTTCGAAAAATGCTCTCGTTCTCGAATGCTGATGCGCCTGGAAAACAACCCATAGGCGACGGCCGGGGAACCAGTTTCTTGCTCCGCGCAAAACGGCCGCTATTTCCGTCGGATGGTGAGCATAATCGTCTATGACGGAAATTGACATGCCGGGCGTCAGCATCTGGAATCTTCTCTCGACACCCTGAAATCCTGCAAGCCCTGCGGCAATAACGTCGCGTTTTACTCCAAGGCTCGCCGCCAATGCGGCGACGCCCGCAGCGTTTATTATGTTGTGTTCCCCCGGCAGCGATATCTCGATATTTATCGTTTGGGGTCCGGCAAGCTCGAACGAGCTGATGCCATTGGTGCTCTGATGAATTCGTACTCTCCAGTCGCAATGCTCTCCCAAACCGTATGTCATTATCCTGCAACGCGCTGCGCGTGCCGCTTCGACGGCCGCGGCTGAATCGCCCCCTATAAGCGCCATCCCGTGAGACGGCATCATAAGCAGATACTGCTTGAAAGCCTCGTAAAGCGCCTCTTTGCTCCCATAGTAATCAAGGTGGTCCGGCTCGACATTGGTGATAATCGAGTATGTGGGACAGAGGCTCAGAAAGGACCTGTCATATTCGCAGGCCTCGGCCACGAAAAACTGGCCGCTACCCGCGCAGTCGTATTGTCTGTGACCTACTATTTTCCCGCCGATTATGTATGACGGCTTTAGACTGGCAAACCGAAGCACTTCTGCAAGCATGGATGAGGTGGTCGTCTTGCCGTGAGTTCCCGCGACCCCTATGCCCATCCTGTCTCGCATCATCAATCCGACAAGCCTTGCATATTTTATAATATGAAGATTGCGCTTCTTTGCTTCCACGACTTCAGGATTGTCTGGCCTGGCGGCAGCAGTCGTGACCACGAGGTCACAGCCATCGGGAATATTTTCCCGTGAATGGCCTATACTGACCATGGCGCCGATTCTTGCCATCTCTGCAGTCACGCCGGATGCCGTGCTGTCCGACCCGGAAAGTTTGCATCCACCTGCCAGTAGAAGCCTGGCTGCCGATGACATGCCCGTACCGCCGATGCCCACCATGTGGATTCTGCGGCTGAATAGTTTCAAATCAATCCCCCCTCAAGCTGGAATCGCCATTATCTGCCAGCCTGAAAAGCTGCAACCAGTTGATTCCGGCACGCTTTCTGCTTAGCGGGTTAATCGGCGGCACTGCCGGAGGGTCGGGCTTCTTCTTTCTTAAGAAATCAGGGATTGCCCGCCGCGCCCTTTCGATAACTTTTTCCCGCGTCATTGTTCCTCCAGAATGTTTGTATCCTTTCGAGTTCCTCAACGACTTCGTCGCAGCTGTCGAACCCGGATTCGCTTTCGTAGAGACCACGAACCGGCAGGCTCGCTTCCTGACCGCCGTGCCAGGAAAACGCCCCAATCGCACCCAGCAGTATCGCGCACGCGAATGCTGCAAGCACCTTGTCCGCGCTTCTGTTCATAACGAACCCCCTAAGGTATTCCCGCTCCCCAGGCCACGCTCAAAGCCATATAGCAAAAGAACGCAACCGCGAAAAACACCACCGCACCTACCGTGTCGAGCAGCGTAGCCAGTTTTTCATCTCTTTTCATAACTCTCCCCTTTCGCCTCTCTTTAGCCTGAGTTAAGTGGCAAAAGCTGATAATCCAGTTAGTTCCTGTCCGGCGGAATGACTATCTTCATCCCGGCTCGCAAGTTTCTTTCATCTTCAAGATTGTTGGCATCAAGAATCAGCTGCCATTTCTTCGAGGTCCCGTAGAATTTCTGCGAGATAATGCCAAGGCAGTCGCCCTGCTCGACCGTATAAGTTCGTTTCCCGTTCGCCGCTACCGCGTCGTGCGCCGGTTCGTTCGAAAGCGGAACTCTCGCATTCTCGAATTTCGGAATAATCAAAGTAGTGCCTGCTCTCAGTTTTCTCGGATCAGGCACTCTTTCCTTGTTTGCCTCTGCAAGCTTGTCACAAAGCGTAGCATCGCCGCACTGGTCACGGGCTATCGTCCAGAATGATTCTAATTCCTTGACTATGTAAGTTCTGACCGCAGGTTCATCCGCCTGTGGCTGCGCCAGGACTGCTTGAGCTTCTTCTGGAGCAGCATTTACCTGCTGCTGCGCGCTGGCATTCAAAAATTCCGCCATATAGTCATTTGCCGCATTTTCGACCTGCGCTGACGTAGGCTCGCTCAAGGTAATCTGACCTGACACTTCCGAGTTCTCGCTCGTCATCGCCGGTGCGGGTGCCTCCTGGGAATCATCTGAAGCGGCCCCGACGACCGTAGTCTGCAAGTCGTTGCTCTGGCGGTCCCAAATAACCGCAATCACTATGACCAGGGCAAGCACCCCAACCAACATCAATTTCGCCGTGTTACCCACTATTCTTCTCCTTTCTTAAACGTTCAGAAGTTGCGCAAAACTGTTTTTTTCGTTTTTCCTGTAACTCTCCACAATGTTTCCGGCAATCTCGGTTGCCGCTTCCGGCCTGCCCGCAGCAACTGCATTAGCAGACATAAGCTTCAAAGCCGACTCATCGAGAAGAAGCCCTATAACCTCTTTCTCTATCTTCTCGGAACTGACATGTTTCTCTTCTATAATTCTTGCCGCCCCTCGGGAGGCCAGAGCCTTCGCATTTGCAAGCTGGTGGTTGTCAGAGGCATGAGGATAAGGAACGAGGATACTCGGTATTCCCATAGCCGTCAGTTCTGCGATTGTCGTGCCACCAGCGCGGCAAAAAACCAGGTCAGCCGCTGAATACGCAAGGTGCATTTCTTTCAGAAAATCGAAAACCTTGGCCTTTATCCCCGCTTCCCTGTAAGACTCTTCGACAATCTCCGCCTGCGAACTGCCTGCCAGATGAATTATCTGCAATCTGTCCGACCACTCCTCGATAATGGGAATGCTTTCTATCATAATCCTGTTTAACGAGCTCGCGCCCTGGCTGCCTCCGAGAACCATGAGCGTATTACGGTCCGACTCAAGACCGAGCATTGTCCTTGCAATTTCCTTTGACAGTTTCTTCAGAGAGTCACGAACAGGATTCCCCTTGAATTTCAGATTGCCGCGCCTCATGAAGTATCGTGACGCCTGCGACCACTGGCAGAACACCCTGTCGGCGGCAAGCGAGAGTGCGCGATTCGTCTTTCCGGGCACCGCGTTCTGTTCGAGAAGCACAAGCGGTACTCCGCATATCTTGGCAGCCGCAGCAGCCGCGAAGCTGGCATATCCGCCGAGCCCCACAACCACTTCCGGCCTGTCCTTCATCATCATCCTTGTGACCTGCCATAGAGCCCTCGCGTTCGTAATCATGAAATCCGCGACCTGGCCCGGACTATGCGGCAGATGGCGTTGTTCGACCTTTACGCACTCGAATCCCTTGTCCTCCAGAAGCGCCGTATCGAGACGCTTTCCCGAAACAAGGAATTTGATGCGAGCATCGGTCTCCCTCGCCTTTATGGCCTGCGCGAGGCTGATTCCGGGAAACAAATGTCCTCCCGTGCCGCCGCCCGCCATATAGACCTTGAACATGCTACTCCCCTCCGTTTTGCTCTTCAGTTTCATACCTGTTATGTCTTGCTATATTCAGAAGTATTCCAACCGCGGTCATAGTCACCACAAGCGAACTGCCGCCGAAACTGAGAAACGGCAGAGCAATGCCCTTTGGCGGAACCGACGCCGTGACTACCGCGATGTTCAGCACAGCTTGAAGCGAAATGGATATCGTTATGCCGAGTGCCAGGAGGTACGAGTACTTGTCTTTGCACCTGGCGGCTATTTTCATACCACATGCGAGGAATATCATAAAAAGCACGATTACCAGCGCCGTTCCGACAAATCCGGTTTCCTCGCCAAGTATGGAAAATATGAAATCCGTATCTCTTTCCGGCAGAAACATGAGCTTCTGCCTGCTTTCCCCGAGCCCCAACCCGAAGAGGCCTCCCGACCCGAGTGCTATAAGCGACTGCTTGATTTGGTATCCGCGCCCCAGCGGGTCCGCATCGGCGTTGAAGAATATAGACAGCCTCGCCCTGACGTGGTCGAACTTGAGCGCAAGGAGCCCGAGAAGAGGCGTAAGTGCCACCGTCCCGAACGTCGCGATATGAAACACTCTGACGCCACCGGCAAACATGAGCATTATGCCGAGAAACGCTATGAAAATACCTGTTCCGAAATCCGGTTCTATAAGCACGAGCAGCGTAACGAATCCGACGACTCCCGCAATCGGCAGGAATCCTTTAACCATGCTTTGTATTTCGTCGCCGAGGTCGCGCATCGAGGCGGCAACGTAGATTATCACTGCGAGCTTGGCAATCTCCGAAGGCTGAACGCTAAGCGAACCTATTCTCAACCACCTGTGTGCCCCGTTAATCTCCCTGCCTATCACCGGCATATAAACGCAAAGCAGCAGAAATATGACTCCCCCGAGAAGCAGCTTCCTGTATTTCGCATAGAGCCTGTAATCGGTGTTCCAGGTAAGCACCATGCATATTACGGCAATCACCGACCAAAGTATCTGCTTTCGCAGCTTGTAGGAAGGGTCTGCAGAATTGCTGAATGCCGTGGATGAATAAATCATCACAATACCCAGCGCAACAAGCGTCGCAACCGCGCAGAGCAGTATTTTTTTAGTGCTCTTTTCCCACGACAAATCCAATATCTCTTCCCTCTCACCACTGCAGTCGGTGCGCGCCTGGAGACAGGCGCACACCGGCCGCAGTCATTTATCTGATTTTCAAACTTACAATACTCAATACGGCCAGCATCGCCGCCACTATCCAGAATCTCACCGTCACCTTGTTTTCGTGCCATCCCTTGAACTGGAAGTGATGGTGAAGCGGCGCAATCTTGAAAACGCGCTTTCCAGTCAACCTGAAAGACGCCACCTGAAGTATCACGCTCAAGGCTTCGAGCACGAATATCCCTCCTACAAGAACCAGGAGGAACTCTTGTTTGAGTATAAGTGCGATAAGTCCAATCGCTCCGCCGAACGAAAGTGCTCCGACATCTCCCATGAAAACCTGCGCCGGATGGCAGTTGAACCAGAGGAATCCCAGGCTTGCCCCGACCATTGCACAACAAATTACAGTCACTTCGCCCGCTCCGGGAACGTAAGGAATTCCGAGATATGAACTGAAATCGACTCTTCCCACGAGATATGAAATAACAGCGAACGCAATCGAAACCATTACGAGCGAGCCTATGGCAAGCCCGTCCAGGCCGTCGGTCAGGTTCACCGCATTGGAGCTGCCCGCAATCACAACCATTACAAAAAGTATGAACATCAGGCCGAGTTGGATTCTGACGTTCTTGAAGAACGGGAAATATACCGCCGTTCCGGGACTTTCAGAAATTTTCGTATAGTCTATCTTATAAAGCGATTCGTTGCCCAGCGAGCCCAGGCCGGTAGCAGGCGCAGCTTCCCTGCCATCTCTTGCGTTTGCAAGCGTCGAAGAAGGCGCATACATCGGAGGCGCTTTTATCGATTCGGGCTCAATCACGTTTGTTGTGCAGCAGAAATGCCCGTAAAGCAGCAGGCCGGCGATAAAACCCACGAAAAGCTGAATCGCGAGCTTGGTTCGGGCACTGAGGCCTTTCTTTGCCGCGAAACGCAGCTTGATAAAATCATCCGCGTAACCGAGGACTGCAAGCGCACCCATGGAACCGAGGATAAGCGGCACGTAAAGAATGTCCGGCCGCGCCCAGAGCATGGCAGAGCCCACGACCGCAACAAGCATAAGTACCCCGCCCATTGTCGGCGTGCCTTTCTTCGAGCTGTGCAGCTTGTTGAGCTGCGACGAATCGGACTTCGCCGTGTCCTCGCCGACCTTGTCTCTTCTCAGACGCCTGATGAACCAGGGACCGAAAACGACTGAAATAAGAAAAGCGGATAGAGCAGCCGCGGCGCACCTGAAGGATATATACCTGAGAACGTTAAGTGCCTTGGAAAGCGCCCAGTCCGAGTCTTTCAGTAAATGTAAGTAGTAAAGCATCGCTATCTCAATTTCTCGCCATTAAAGTTTCTGCAGCCAGTGAATGCTTCAGCCGCTTGACCGCGTTTTCAAAACGCATGCCCCTGGATGCCTTGAAAAGAATCATATCGCCTTTTTTTATCATTCGCGCCAATAACGAACCCGCCTCATCCACGCTTCTCCTTTGGTAGATGACTTCCGTCCCGCTTTCGTGCGCCTGGTCGGCTATAAGACGCGCGTTTGCCCCGACCGTAACCAGTATGTCTATCGAAGAACGCCCTATGTGCCAGCCGATCGCCTTGTGAAGCGATTCCGACGCAGGCCCCAGCTCGAGCATGTCGCCGCAAACGAGGACCTTTCTGCCTGGTGCGGTGGCCGTATCGAGCATCTTCACTGCCGCTTTGAGCGACTCGAAATTCGAATTGTATGCATCGTTTATTATCAGCGTCCCGGACACCATCTCGCGCTCCATGCGCATGCCTTGCATTTTGGCATTCGCCATGGAGGCAAGCGTTTCGCCCGTATCGAGGCCGAGTATCTCTGCGGCCGCAGCGGCAAGGCCCGCATTGACTGCGTTGTGCGCTCCCGCAGTCGGGATTGATGCTCTGAATCCATCGAAAGTGAATAACAGCCTTTCCCCGTCTTCGCTGAGGCATCTCACGCGATGTTCAGCTTTTTCTTCAAGCCCCACCGCAACAACCTGCCCGTCAAATCCTTCGGCAAGCTCTTTACATTCAAGGCAGTCTGCATTGCTCACGAGAACGCCTCCTTTTCCGAGGAATTTCAGTATCGCTGCTTTTTCTTTTTTCACGCCTTCTATCGAACCGAGCTTTTCGAGATGCGCATGCCCGATGTTCGTTATGATTCCGATATTTGGCCTGCCTATCTCGCAGAGCCTTGCAATCTCTCCGGGTGCGTTGGTTCCGAGTTCGAGGATAAGCACGTCATGCTCACGCCCGGTGCCGAGAATTGTCAGCGATACTCCTATTATGTTGTTGAAACTTTTTTCCGGTTTCGCAACGCGATAAGTCCCTGCAAGCGATGCCGCAAGCAGTTCTTTCGTCGTCGTCTTTCCGCACGAGCCGGTAATCCCGACAACCGGTATGTCGAGCCTTTTTCTATGATACGCCGCAAGTGATGCAAGCGCCTCGACAGTGTCTTCAACCAGAATCAAAGGCTGTCCCGAGAAACTGCGCTTCGGTTTCTCCGAAACAATAGCCGCCACTGCTCCCTTGTCGAATGCGTGCCCGACGAAATCGTGGCCGTCGAAATTATCTCCCTTGATGGCGACGAAAACCGCTCCATGGCAATCCTCGCGGGAGTTGATTACGACCCTGCTGATTCCTAATGCGCTTTCTTCCGAATCCGTCAGCCCGCCGACCACTTCGGCGGCTTCTCTCAAAGTGAAAAGCTGCTTAACGCTTTCAGCTGATTCCAAGGATTTCGCGCACAACTTCACGGTCATCAAAGTGCTCCGTCCTGTCGGCAAAAATCTGATAATTTTCGTGCCCTTTTCCGGCAACTACCACAACATCCCCGCCCTGAGCGTGATAAAGCGAAGTCTCTATCGCCTCTCGCCTGTCGGGTTTCACAACATGCGTATTTTTCCGTACAAATCCAGATTCCACTTCCCTGATTATTTCTATAGGGTCTTCGCTTCTCGGATTATCGCTTGTCAAAATGCATACATCGGCGTATTTCTCGGCAGCCCTTGCCATTCTCGGCCTCTTGCCCCTGTCCCGGTCGCCGCCCGCGCCGAAGACTACAATCAGTCTGCCTTTTACAAACGGTTTGACGTTAGACAGCACTGTCTCAAGCGCCCCGTCGGTATGAGCATAGTCGACGAAAACGCTGAAATCCCGGCCCGTCTCGATTCTCTCCAACCTTCCCGGCACCCCGTCGAAATCGGACAATGCCGCCGCTACGCTCGAAGGGTTGATTCCGAGAGATATCGCGCAAGCCGCCGCTCCAAGCGCGTTTTCGATGTTGTGAATGCCAAGCAGTCCGAGCATCACGGGGTAAGACCTGCCGTGGCAGACGAGTTCGAAGCTCACTCCGCTCACGTCCGCCGCCCTCACAACTGCCTTGAAATCTGCTTCTCTTTTAATCGAATAAGTCAATACCTGCGCCGAGGTCCTTTTGGCATAGAATCTCCAGTTATCATCGTCGGCGTTGAGCACGCAGAAAGCTTTCCTTTCGAGATTTTCGAAAAGCGCCGCCTTGGCTTCCCTGTAAGCCTCGCTCGTCTTGTGATAGTCGAGATGGTCGCTTGCAAGGTTCGTAAAAACAGCTCCGCGGAACCTAAGGCCGGCAACTCTCTGCTGACAGAGAGAATGCGATGAAACTTCCATGGGCATTACTTCGGCGCCCGCCTCCAGGGCTTCCGAAAGCAATTTGTTCAAGCGAACCGCATCCGGAGTTGTCTGTGATGCTTGAACAATGCTCGCACCTGTGTCGTACTGCACGGTGGTGAGCATTCCCGACTTCAGGCCTGCATGTTCTGCTATATGTTTAATTATATAAGTTGTAGTTGTCTTGCCATGAGTTCCCGTCACACCTATGAGTCTCAGGAAATTTGCAGGATAACCGTAAAAAGCGGTGGATAATCTTCCGAGCGCCTTGCGGCTGTCGCCGACTATCGCAAGTGTCACAGCACCCGAAATTTCCACTTCCTTTTCTGCGACGACCAGACTCGCGCCCGACTTCAATGCTGAAGGTATGAACCTGTGACTGTCTACGCTCACTCCGTTCACGGCCACGAAACACGCGCCGGGAATCACCTTGCGCGAATCGCTGGCAATGTCCGTTATAACGCCGGAGCGCCCCCCGTTCACGCAAAGCGGGTCGAGCAGCGAGAGCGCTTCCCTAATCGAGAAGCCGTTTATTCCATCTTCGAGCGGCAGTACCGCCGTTTTATCGCTGGAATTGAGCAGTTCTGTCTGCATTATCTTTCTTCCTATCTTCAGGGATTCTCATGTAAATCAGAGTTTCTTCTATAATTTCCTTTACTGCCGGCCCAGCCACCGTGCCGCCGAAATGAGACCAGCCATGCGGGTCGTTCACCACCACCAGGACGCATATCTGAGGATTCGTCGCCGGTGCGAAACCGCAGAACGACGCGTAGAACTTGCCGTCAGCATATCCTCGAACGCCGGGGATCTGTTTTTGAGCGGTTCCGGTCTTGCCCGCTATCATATACTTGTCGCTTTTCACCTTTGTTCCGGTGCCGGTTTCCACGACTTCGACCATCGCTTTAGTCAAATCGCGCGAAGTGCCTTCAGATATGACCCTTCTTACAAGGCGCTTCCCCTGCCTGCTGATGACCCTGCCATTTTCATCGGCTATCTTTTTTAATATATGCGGCGCGTACAATTCCCCCCCGTTCGCAATCGCCCCAAACGCCGTTGCAATCTGCAAAGTCGTTATATTTATTTCCTGCCCCATCGCCAGGGAAGCGAGCGAATATTTCGACCATCTTCCGACATTGCGTAGCTGGCCTGATGCTTCGCCGGGAAGGTCAATTCCCGTTTTCTGACCGAACCCGAAATTTCTCAAATAGTCGTGGAAAAGTTGCTTGTTTTCTTTCATAAGGTCGGCGCACTTGGCCGTTCCGATATTAGATGACAGAGAAATCACCTCGAGCACGGGCAGCCAGCCGTGCGGCTTGTGGTCGTGAAGCCTGCGCCTTCCCATGCGCCATTCGCCTTCCTCGCAATCGACTTTTGTTTCGAGAGATACCAGCCGCTCCTCGAAAAGCGCAGCGAACGTCACCGGCTTGAACGTCGAGCCGGGCTCGTACATATCGCAGATTGCGACGTTTCTCCGCTCGTCGGTCGTGGCAAGGCCGGGCTTGTTCGGGTTGAAATTCGGTCTGCACGACATCCCGAGCACTTCTCCGCTCTTCACGTCCAGGACAACTGCTGCCGCCCACTCAGGCTTCCATTCCTCGTAAGCGTCGCCAATGGCTTTTTCCACGATGTGCTGCACCACGCTGTCTATGGTAAGGTATATGTGGCTTCCGTTGATTTGTGGAATGTCGAGCATTCCCGGCTTCGTTATTTTCCTGCCGCAAGCGTCCCTCTCAAACTCGCGCCTGCCTGAAGCGCCTTTGAGATGCTCGTTGTAAACAAGCTCTATTCCCGCCCGCCCGGTATCGTCGATATCGCAGAAACCTTCGATATGCGCTGCGTACTCGCCGCCCGGGTAGTAACGCTTGTATTCCTTGCTGAAAAACACTCCCGGTACGTCGAGCTTGTCCAGGATCTTTCTTTCTTTCTCGGATATCCTGCGTTTCACCCATATGAAACGCCTGCCATCCTGAATTCTCTTGAAAAGGCGCGAAGTGTCCGCAGGCGAAAGACAAAGCGCACGTTGGAGAGTAAGCGCCGTCTCTGCCTGCTTTCCGACGAACTGTGAATCGACGTAGACGGAATCAACTAAGAGGCTGCTTGCCAGCACTCTACCGTCCGAAGTGTAGATTCGCCCCCTTACAGGTTCGAGCTTTTCCACACCGCGATGCTGCCTTCCGGCGAGACGCTGGTAGTAGCCTTCGTTGATTTGCTGGATTCGGTAGAGGCGTCCGACGAGCGCAAGAAGAAGCGCTCCCACGATGAACGCAACGGCCTCACCTCTAACCTTCACCCGTCTCACAACTGCCCCCGTTTCGATTTGCGCAACCCGGAGTTTTCGCCGTTTCTGGTGCGCGTTTGCTCAATCGGCCGAAGCCGCAGGCCTTACCCTGACCACTTGGTCCTGGCGAGCCGGTTTAAGCTCCGGTCTGTGCTTTTCAACCCACCTGAGCAGATTTTCCGGAGACTTCAGCCTGTCAGCTTCAAGCTCGAGCCTCCGGTTTTCTTCCGCGAGAATATCGCGTTCTCTTCGCAACCTTGAAACATCGTATCCCGCCTGAACCGACTGGACGTGCTGCCATACGGTCAGCATCGCCACCAGTCCGAACGCCGCGAGTACGAGAACGAACCTCATCGCCTTGTCACCTCCAGCGCCCTTAGCTTGGCGCTCCTTGCGCGAGAGTTCGAGTTCACTTCCTCTTTCGAAGGCAAGACAGGCTTTTTTGTCAGGATCTTCGCGAGCCCGGCGCCGTCCAGACCGCGCAGGTCCCTCTTGACTATCCTGTCCTCGAGAGAGTGGAACGAAATAAATACTGCTCTTCCGCCTGGCCTGAGAATTTCAGGCGTCTTGCGAACCGCTTCATGAATGGAAGCGAGTTCGTCGTTTACAGCTATCCTGACGGCCTGAAAAGTGCGCGTTGCGGTATGACTTACGCCGTGCCTTCCACCCGTCGCGCTTACGATTATCTCCTTTAGCCGCCCGGTCGTTTTTATCCTTTCACTCTTTCTCGCTTTCACGATATATCGCGCTATTCTGCCGGCCTTCGGCTCTTCGCCGTAGTCGCGAAGGATTTCGGCTATCTCGCTTTCTGAAAGAGTGTTTACAATATCTTCCGCGGTTTTCTCCCTGCTCCTGTCGAGCCTCATATCAAGCGGCCCTTCGTGCGAGAATGAAAATCCCCTACCGGGATTGTCGAGGTGAAATGAAGAAACTCCGAAGTCGAACAGGATGCCGTCTAACTTGTCCAGACCGAGACCATCAAGCGCAGCCCTCGCCTGCCTGAAGTCCGTATGTACAAGTTTAACGTTGGACTTCCCGGCAAATCTCTTCCTTGCTTTTTCGAGAATTTCGCCGTCCTTGTCCATTCCTATTAGCATCCCCTCTTCACCGATCCTTTCGAGAATTAGGTCCGCATGTCCGCCTTCGCCTATCGTGCAGTCGGCTATGGTTTGGCCTTTTCGAGGGTCAAGATACGAAAGGACTTCCTCAACCATTACCGGGCTGTGATGCTCCGAGCCGGATGCACCTTGCGAATCCACTGCGCAAACCCGGTTACTGCTGCTGAAGACGGTCGGCCATCTTGAGCATCTTGTAGATATGCGGTGATACTTCGACACCGGCAAGCTCAGGGGCCAGCGAGCGCACCCTCTCGGCACGTTCGACAAGAATCTTCAGGTCTGAGATAATCGCTTTCAGGAGTCCCTTGTGAGGTCTTTCTTCTGCGAGAACCTGTGTCATGACGGACTTGACTCTGTTGTACGGCTCAGGCGCCTCGCATTTCGGCACCTTTTGCGTCACTTTCTCTTCAAGTGCTATGGGCATAATTTCCTCCCCTCTCAAAAATGCCCGCATTGAAATGTCAATCTTCTATCATTTCTTCGGCAAGTTCTCCGAATCCCTGAAGCTCATCCTGCCCTAATTTTTCAAATTCTTCCGAATTCCATAGTTCGATATGGTCGATGAATCCGACAAATACGACTTCACCCTTGAGGTTTGCATACCGAATAAGCTTCTCGGGAACCTGTACTCTGCCCTGCTTGTCGCATACTCTTCGCTCGACATTGGAAACGAGCTTTCTGAACCACTCTCTCTTCTTCTTGTCTATCCTGAATCCGTATCCCATCTGCTGCGTATATTCCCTGAAAGTCTCTTCAGGAAGCAGATAAAGACACTTGTCCGTACCGGGCGAAAGATAAAAAACAAGCCCTTCGGTCTCGCTGCCGAGAGCCTCTCTTATTCGCGAGGGGACGATTACGCGATTCTTGCTGTCCAGATTGTGCTTGTACTTGCCTGAAAACATCTATGCACCTGATTTAGAGTTCGCGGAGCTGGCCCGTGTAGAATGCTATTTGGCTTTTTTCACGCAACTGCTTCCCCTCTCACCACATTTGCGACGCCTGCGTTCCACACGGGCCTTATCTCCACTTCGAACCACTCTTCACCACTGAGTGTCATAATATAACACAATATGGATTTGTCAAGCAACTTTTTGTACGCCGGATTTCTGCAAGTTCTTATTAGTCAACAGGTTATATCGCCTATCCCCATCATGATGCATGTTTGCACATCCCTTCTACTACAGGTAGTGGTCTCAGAGTATTTTCAAGCACAATTTCACCATTTTATATTTTATAATGTATAACATAACAGAAATTACGTAACTCCTTGTTCTTCAACCTGTTCGGGTTTATATCGCTTGCAATCCCTTATGGTATATGGGATACATTCCGACATGACGCTTAAATGTTTATGTTACCTTGTTTATTTGATTGATATGCTTTGAATACATTACTATTACTGCATCTTAGCAGATATGCCACTTGAAACCATAAAGTGCTCTATTATTGATGCAGACAAGTCTTGTATGTCTTCAATTACAAGGCTTGTATTGGCATCTGCGCTGAAAGGCTTTAATTATCTGGCTTAGAAAATGGCAAGTTCTCGTGAATACGCGTTTTATCCGAGAAATTTTTTTATAAAATTTTTCGCTTCTTCCTTATTTTTCACCTTTTTTTGCCTTTGAGCCTCCTCTAATTCCGCAAGAGCCCTGCCGAAATGCGGCCCCGGAGAATACCCCATTTCCATAAGGTCCCTGCCCCGAAGAAGCGGTCTGGGCATTTTGAGCCCCTTTAACGCCTCCGCCCTTGCGGTCACCGCGAAGTCTATATCGCTCGTATCGCCGTGGCTGGCGAGGCAGTCTGCCCTGACTACAACTGCGAGCTTTTCAAACCGGCCGTCGATAACCAAATTCTTCAACCTGCCCGGCCTCATTTCCCTGATATGTTTGAACTTCATATGAGAGCGCACAATCCATTCGATGTCCTTAGCTTCCGACTCCGAATATCCGAGCCTCAAAGCGACCTTCACCGCAATTCGGCCGCCTACCGCCTCGTGCTTGTTGAATCGTATCCTGTCCAAGACCTGAAAAGTGGGGGGTTTTCCCACATCATGCAGCAGCGTGGCCGTTGATGTGATTTCATCAGCCTCGCCGATGTAATCCATGCAAAGCATGGTATGCACCCATACATCGCCCTCGGGGTGCCATTGCGGCGGTTGCTCGACCCCTCTCATCGCCGCCACTTCCGCAAGCAGGCTCCGCACCCCGCCCAGGGAATCAAGTATTTCGAGCGCCGCCCGTTTCTCTGCACAGGAAATGAACTCGCGCCATGCGGGCCTGACATCTTCCGGCGAAACGCTGCTTAATCCGGCTGCGGCTGTTTTTAGCTGCTTTTCGGTATCTTTATCAAAACCGGCCTTCGCTTCAGCCGCAATTCTTACAATTTCCAATACTCCAATTGCAGATTTCGCCAGCCGCTCTTCATCAGCTATATGAAGAGTGGTGTTATGAATTTCATACCACAACTTGTTTTCTTCTTTTGCAGCCACCGGATATCCGATTAAACATAACTCGATAAATACATTAGACAGACTCCGATACATAAGTAAAGTAATTTTCAATCATTATATCTCAGCGGTTTGGTCATATAATGATTTCATTAATCATATGTACGCATAAAAGACAGTTGCGTTACTCGTTTTTTTCAGTTATATTTCATAAAAATTCTCTGGCAATCCGTAAGATGGAAATCAGGCAGTCATGGTCGTAGATATCAGCGAAGTAAAATATTCATACAAATCCGGGGGAGGTCTCCTCAACGTTATTGACATCGCTAAATGGAGCATGAATGAAGGCGAGCGCATCGCCATATCCGGCCCTTCCGGCTGCGGTAAAAGCACCCTGCTCAACGTTATCGCGGGACTGCTCGTGCCAGACCGGGGAAGCATCGAAATCTGCGGCGAGCGTATTGACAAATTGGGCGAAGCGGCCAGGGACCGATTCCGCGCGCGGCACCTCGGCTACGTTTTCCAGAACTTCAACCTGCTGCAAGGATTCACAGCTCTCGAAAACGTCCTTCTCGCGGGAACCTTTTCCGGCAAAAAGGCGAGAACCTCCCTTTCCGCGGAGCTTCTCGACCGCGTCGGACTCTCTGCGCGCATGCACCATTACCCTTCCCGGATGTCGATAGGCGAGCAGCAGCGAGTCGCCGTAGCCCGTGCGCTGGTCAACGAGCCGAACATCGTCCTCGCAGATGAGCCGACTGGCTCGCTTGACCCGAAGAATTCCGAAGATGTCGTGAAACTTCTCAGGGAAACCGTAGCGGAGCGCGGCGTGAGCCTCATCCTCGTAAGCCACGAAAAGGAAGTCGTGAGTGCGTTCGACAACGAGGTGCGCTTCCTCGATATAAACAAGGCCTTCGAAAGCCCGGGAGGCTCAGAATGAGCTTCTTCAAGATTGTCCTCAGGAGCCTCAGGCAACATATAATGAGTACCGTGCTGGCCGCCTTCAGCATCGCCATAGGCACTGCCCTTCTCATAACAGTCTACAACCTCAAGGTACAGACGCAGGAGAAGTTCGAGTCGACCGGCAGCGGCGTGGATGCCATTCTCGCGCCCAAGGGCTCTCCGCTTCAAGTGGTGCTCTCCTCGATATACAATCTCGAGGACATGCCGGGCGAAATAAAGTGGACGTTCGTCAAAGAGGTGGCTAAAAGCGACCTCGTGACCGATGTGGTCTCTTTTGTCAAAGGCCACTCGTTCGGCGATTTTCACGTCAACGCAATCGAAAGAAAATTCTTCACGGAATTCGAATATAAGCCGGGGAAAAAATTCTCGTTCGTGCCTGAAGATGGCGGCTCCGGGCGGCTTTTCGAGAAACCGCTCGAAGCCGTGGCGGGCGCAGAAGCCGCGAAATCGCTCGGAATAAAGCTCGGCGACAAATTCAATCCCGTCTGCGGCCTGCGCTCGGGCGCACCCGTTCACAAGGAACTTATAACATACGTCGGTATCATGGCTCCCACGGGAACGCCCCACGACTTTGCCATTTATATTCCCCTGACAACCGTTTACGGCATGGAGGGGCACAGCAATAAATCCGCCGAGATGGCTGAAAACGAAGAAGTGCGCACCGTCAGCGGGGCCTTTATAAAGCTCAGGCGCATCAAGGTCGGCAGCGAAACCATGATACACCCCGACATCCACAGGCTCAAGTACGAAATCGACCAGAACAAGGGCGCGCAATTCGTCGTCCCCAACGAAGTGCTGCCGAAGCTCTTCTCAATAATCGGATGGGTTACCAAAGTGCTCACAGGTATTTCAATTCTCGTCATTGTAATCGCCGGCCTCTTCCTCTTCGTTTCAATGTACTGGGCGCTGCGGGAGCGCAGGCGAAACGTCGCGCTCATGCGCGCGCTCGGCGCCACGAGACGGACTGTCTTTGCCCTGACGCTCACGGAAGCCTTCGTGATAGCGCTTATCGGCGCAGTTTTCGGCGTTATAACCGCTCACCTCCTGCTTATGGCCGGCGTTAACATGATTCGCGCGGAAACAGGTGTCATGCTCTCGGCCACCTACCTGACTATTGCCGACATCCTCGCCATACCCGGCGCAGTCGCGCTCGGCATCCTTACGGGATTGATTCCGGCAATACAAGCTTATCGCCTGGGCGTACTTGAAAACCTTCGAATGATATCGTAGGATGGTAAATATGAAAAAGTTGATTGCGATTCTCATACTGACGGCAGCGGCAGCCGGATGTTCCGGCGGCGAAGCCCCCGAAGCGCATCGGAAAGCCGAAAGCCACAAGGCGCCCCATAACGGAGTCTTAAACGCGATTGAGAAATGCTCCGTAGGGCACGTCGAGGCGCTTCTCGAAGGAAACAAGCTGACTCTCTACTTCGTCGGAGGCCATGACAAAACCACCACTTCCCTTCCCATTGCAGCCGAAAGTATGGAGCTTTCGATTGAACTCGAAAACGGCTCGGAAAAAATCCTCGTGCTCGATGCAAAGCCAATGAAACTCGCGGGCGAAAAAATCGGCAACTGCTCGCGCTTCGAGGTTGCGGATGATTTCCTCAAAGGAATCACCAGGTTCGACGCATCGAGTGAAGTCGAAATAAACGGAACTTTGCGAACAATTACAATTCATTATCCCGAAGGCTATCATCCCGGCCATAAGGAACATGAACATCACGAAGGGAGTGAATAGCGACCGTGAAAAAATGGCTTGTCATTTTCGCAATCGCAGCCGGTATCGCAGACATATCCCTTATAGTATGGCCGCCCGCGCAATCGGCCGGCGACGGTGAAAATATCTCGCTTCTGCAGGACGAGCTTAACGCGCCCATGGAAGAAGTGCCTTACGGCTGCATGACCTACGGCATCAATGAATCGAGCCTCAAGAACATCTCGGGCATCACAAACGTCAGGTTCAGCCAGCTTGCCGGCTGGAAAGAGGACGAGCTATGCAAGTTCCCGCCTGCGCCCGATAATATTGCCGCTCTCCACGAAAAGCGCGTCTACATCGTGGGTTTCATGTACCCGCTGGAACCCGGAAAGAAAATCGGCTCCTTCAAGCTCATGCGCTCGACGCAGACCTGCTGCTGGGGGCCCGCGCCGGAATACAATCAGTTTATCCTCGTAACCACTCCTGGAAAAAAAGTGAAGTTCGAGCGTATAAAACCGGTCGCGGTCGTGGGAAAATTCTTCGTCGAATGCAATCCGCGCTCCGGGTATATATTTCGAATGGAAGGAGAAATCGTTGTGCCCGCCGTCAAGGAAGAAGGAACAAAACCATTCGACTTCACGGCGCTTGAAAAAGAGGGATACATCAAACTCGATTACTCGATTATAGAAAAACTCAAATCGCAGCTCGAAGAGGGAGACGGCGTGATAAAGGAATGGCCGCCGGAACTGCTCGCGCTCGAAGGCAAGAAAGTCTTTGCCGACGGATACATCGCCGTTCGAATTCCTCCTCCCTTCGGCAGCCAAAAGGAAAAGCTGGTTGTCAGCAAGTACCCGAACGCCGAGGATGCGAGATTGTCGAACTCGGTATTCGTCCGCTTCAGCGAGGATGCCCGAATCCCTCCGATGTGGGCTTCCCGAACCGCGATAAAGGGCAAACTGCTTATCCACAAGCGCCCCGCGACGTGGCGCAATAGCGGCATAGTCATGCTCGACCAGGCAAACCAGGTCGGCTCGGAGTAAGTTTATTTATGCGTAACCCCGCGAAGATGCTTCTGATACCCCTGCTCGCTGCTTCCTTCGCATGCCTTGCCTGCAATCCCGAAGAGCCGCCGGAAGTGCCTTCCGAAAAACCCGCAATCGTGGAAAGAGACCCCCTTCCCCAATGGATAGGCGACGACACTCCCGAACAGATTAACGCGCTGAAAGAAATGAGTCCTAAAAAACTCGTCGAGTTTCTCGACGATTTCCAGCGCCACCCGTCGCTCCGGGTCGAGGCTTTGCGCCTGCTTATCGAGAAGAGTGAATCGCCTTCTGAATTTCTGCCCACTCTTCTCAAGAGCCTTCGCGCACCCACCATCCGCGAGCGGGAAGCGGCGCTTTACGGTTTTTCCCGGTTCGGCACGCCCAACCACATCGTCGCCATCGAAGCTTCCGTAGAAGCCTGCGAAGATTGCGTCGACTTCTCGAATCTCACCTGCAACTGCATAACCTACAGCGTCGAATGCACAATCAAACAAATCCTCGAAAGAGCCAGCCAGAAATAAGACTTCAATTCAGGATGCTGCTATTTATCAGAGGATGCTGGTGTGTTATTTTTTTCAGTATCGGACTGTAGCTTTTCATTGTTTTCATCGTACCACTTTTTCCACTTGTGATAGTCCGAACCGAAATTCTTTTCCGTTATATTATGCAAAGCCTTCGCCGCAGCGTCTTGCACAAATCTGCTCTTATCATCAAGAGACTCTATCAATAACTTAATACATGTTTCTCCAGCCAACTTGCTAATCGCCCTCACTGCAGCTTCACGAACCCATTCATTTTCGTCTTTAAGAGAATTAGATAGTGGTTTAATAGCTGTTTTGTCACTCAGTTCGCCTAACGCATTAACTGCAGCTTTACGTATATCCTTGCACTCGTGACTGAGCATTAAAATAAGATGTTTGGTTGCTCGTGTGTCGCCGATTCTGCCTAATGCTTCTATCGCAGCTTCATTCACAAAACCCCAATCTGACTGGACAACTTCAATTAAAGTTTCAACCGCTTTCTTGTCACCAATCTCACCAAGCGCAACTGCAGCACTTACATACAAGATCGTATCATGCGCATTTTTGGACTTTAAAATCTCTAACAAGGGATCAACTGCCTCCTCACTTTTAAGTTTCCCTAATGACCATGCCGAATTTCGACGAACAGGGGTTTCTCTATCATTTAGTCCATTGATTAGTAAATGTGCTGCTTGCTTATCTCCAAGTTTCCCCAATGCCACCACAGCCCAATATCGTCCCCTTCTTTTCTTGTCTTCCACAATATCTACAAGTTTATCATATGCCGGTTTCCCGATTGCAGCAATTACGGTTGTAACAGGACGACATAATTTGTAATCATTTTCATGAGTTTCTAATACCGAAAGAAGAGTGGAAATCATTACTTCACCGGCTTCGGATAAAATTCTTTCTGCGCGTTTTCTTACTTCTTCATCTGAACTCTTAAGTTGTTCGAACAAAGAATCGACTATTCGCTTAAAAAGTTCTTTCCCGGATTCCAGTTCAATATTTCTCAATTCGATCAAGACTTGAGAAATACTCTTCTCTATGTCAGCTTGTAACATGTTCCCAATGTCCGGAATTCTATTCAGAACATCGCCTGTTATCTTCCAATGGTCATATGGTTCCAGTATTGAAGAAAGGCGCATCTTTGCTTCGATGTCAGTTTCCGTTGACATATTTTGTCGCAGCTGCTCCAAGGCTGTACCACCTTGTCCGCTATGAAGCACTTCCTTAATCTCCACTTGAGCGTTCACTCGTTTTTTATAATCTTCAGATTTTAACTGTTGGACCAGTTGCTTGGTACGAGCTTTAAGTTCTTTTTCAGAAAGCTGTTCTTGTATTATTCTTTGCTTTGGCTCTATGATTCGTTGAAGAGCTTGTGCACAACTGCTATTTAGGACAGTCAATAGAATACCAAGAATGATAGAGAAGTTTTGGATTGAGGATTCCTCCATTTCTTCTTCGGCCTTCCGCCATAACCACTCATATTTATACTCTTAATCGTACGGCGAATCAAGCCGTAATCCAGATTTCAACTGCTTGGCGTAGTAAATCTTGTCTCTCTTTCAGTTTAAAAACTACATCCCCGGCCTGCAATGCAGGCCGGGGATGCACGGCGGGACATAGGGTACTTCTACCTCTCACTCGACTCAAGCGCCCGCTGGAGCTCCCCTTTAAGCTCCGAGGCGCGTTTTTTATTGTTTTCTCCCCCCATTTCCTCAAGCAGGACGATTGCATGCTTGACGGCGAAAACGTACTCATCCTCCACATTCTTATACAGGACAAGCACCTTCAGATACTCGAAGAGCGCCTTTTTCATGGAATCCGACCCGGTCATTTTTGAATAGCATTCGCCCAGCCTGTTGTGCAGACTCGCCTTTTCGCCATCCGGCAAACTCGAACTTTCAAGCTGCTTTTTAATAATCGCGGCTGCTTGCGCGTATCGCCCGCATTTCATGCAGGCTTCAACCAG
>Ga0272442_10001310_pt1 | contig 38064 bp, 26 predicted proteins | sample SSMForm2O_FD_200262 | JGI IMG/M metagenome (GOLD analysis project Ga0272442, IMG submission 200262) | Marine sediment archaeal communities from Little Sippewissett salt marsh, Falmouth, MA, United States - SSM-Form-2O | ecosystem: Environmental > Aquatic > Marine > Wetlands > Sediment ... | reverse complement strand
ACGACTGCATCACGCTCTACGCCGAGCTGGTGACCGGCGTGGACTACGAGTTCGACGGCATCGACGTGTACGGGTTGGAGATCTACTACGAGTGGAACGGTGTGTACTTCCAGAGCGTGACCAGCTTCGAGGCGTCGAAGAACGCGACGCTGATCGGCTACGCGGAGTACTGGGAAGTCATCTGCATCGGTTCCGTGGGCGACAGCTGCTGCGGCGGCGGGTTCGACTTCGAGGTGTGCATCTACTTCGACGAGACGAGCACCTGGCTGTTCGACTGGGGTCTGACCACCATCAACCTCGGTTTCGGCATCGGCTCGAACTTCACGGTCACCGCTTCGCTCGAGATCGGCGCTGCCGGGCTGCTTGAGATGTGCCTCGGCTTCGACGTCAACTGGTAGGTCCATAGAACCTGAGCAACCGGATCCCGGGGCCCCGCATCGCGGGGCCCCGTTTCTTCCCCCGTCAATCCCCGCCGGCTCCCACACTCCGCCATCGACGGTCTTCCCCGTCTCGCTGCGTCACCCAGCTCCGCGGCCCGTTCCCGTCGCTGTATCCCCGTTGGTTTCCCGCAGCAGACCTCCAGATCAGGCGCACGCGCCGGCGGCCTCACTCGCTCGGCGAGCGCACGGTTGCCTCGCGTCGGGCCCCACGTCCGGCGGCCAAGCGCCCGGCTGCCTTCGCATGTCGATGTCGTATCCTCTCTCAGCCTCTCGTTGATGATCTACGCCTTGGGATCCCGTGATGTGTGTCACGCACATCCCTCGACGGCAGCTGGGAAAAGAGAAAGGACCGCAATGAAAAACCTTACAGGCAGGCAACCAGCCGGCAAGCGGGGGCAAGCGACAAGAGGCCGTCACTTATGATAATATGCCATCGCACATGGACGCAGTCAAGAACGTCGGGCCGCATACTCGGGATCTTGGTGAACACGCGAAGCTGAGCTACGAACTCAGGCAGCGAGGCAAGGAAGTCCTCGGGTTTGCAGTTCTACTGCTGTTCAAGGATGGAGCATGCGGCAAGCTGCAATCCGGTTTGACACGGCACACGGGAGAGCGCATAGGCATGTAGGTAGGCGCTCTGGGGATGAAAGGCGGCAGGGGATTGACACCACGTACGACGATTCTCTAGGCGACGCCGCTACCCTTGACCCTGCCCCCGTCTTAGGTCCAGTCTTAATGTCGGGAACCGCGCTTCCTGGACTCGCGACCCTGAGCTAACGCCGAACAGTTCTGCAACGTAGACTGCCGGCGCCCGGTTTCCTAGACTGGAATGCGGTCGCGTTTCGTTGCACTCGACCCGCCACCGCTCGATGATTCTCCTTGCCTGCGCCAGGCTCTCGAACCAATGCATGTTCAGGCACTCGTCTCGCAGCTTGCCATTGAAGCTCTCGATGAATCCGTTGTCCATCGGCCGGCCTGGAGCGACGAAGTCAAGCTCGATCCCTCGTCTGTACGCCCATTGGTCGAAGTGGTTGCTTGTGAACTCGGTCCCGTTGTCCGAAGTGATCACCTTGGGCTGACCGTAGCGCATCATCGCACGATCCAGCGCGTCCGTGACCGCTCTCGCTGGCAGCCTCTGGTCCACCTCGAGGCAGACACACTCCCAACTCACCTGATCGATCGCCGTGAGTACCCGGAAGCGTCGTCCATCGGTTTGCTGATCGCTCATGAAATCGATGCTCCAGCGTTCTCCCCGCTCGGTCGCGGGTAGCAGCGGCAGCCGCCTCTGAGCCGCTCGCTTCTCTTGCGGCGTTTCGTCCGTAACAAGCAGCTCTTCCTCTCCGTAGATCCGGTACACACGCTTGTGGTTCACCACCCAGCCATCCCGCTGCAGCAACACGGTCAGCCGCCGGTACCCGTACCCGGGACGTGCGTAGGCCAGCTCCTTGAGCCGCATGCGCAATGCACGGTCGTCCTTCCTGCGAGACTCGTAGCGGCACACCGCACGGTGCAAGTACGAGCAGCCTGCACGCCCTGCACTCGGAGATCTCGTAATCCTCGCAAAGCTCCATAAGCAGGTCCCGCTTGCGTGCAGGCTTCAGAGTTTTCGCTGCAGAACGTCTTGGAGGATCTGCTCATCTAGCCTCGGCTCAGCGACCAGCTTCTTCAGCTGGCTGTTCTCCCGCTCCAGCTCCTTGAGACGCTTCAGCTCGCTGGGGCTCAGCCCGTCGTACTTCCTACGCCACCGGTAGACGGTGTTCCCACAGACTCCGTACTTGCGGGCGATCTCCTTGATCGAGATCCCCATCTCCAACTGCTTCACGGCGTAGATGATCTCGGTCTCGGAGAACCTCGATGTGCGCATCCTCGCTGCCTCCACTAAACGCAAGTCCATGTAGACTCTGTCATTATGTTTTGACCTAATTCCGGGGTGAAGGCCAGCTCAAGTACTGGCGAACGCCACGTCAGTCGTCGCCGGAGGATGATGTCTTGGCCTTGAGCGCTGTCGCCTCACGAAGGACCAGGTTGTGATGCACGCCAGCATCGATCGCAACGTACCCGGGTCCAGCAGGGGTCGTTGACAGCGCGAACACGTTGTCGCCCCAGCCGACAAGCGTCCCGTCGCGGCGCAGCGCAAGGTTGTGATAGGTCCCCGCCGAGACGGCGACGAAGCCTCCTCCGTCGGGGACGTCTGTCTCCCCTCGATGGCTGCTGCCCCAGGCGATGATGCGTCCCTGGGCATCGAGCGCCAGGCTGTGGTCGCCCCCAGCTGAGATGGCGACGAACCGCGCGCCGGTCGGCGCGCGGATCTGCCCCTCGTCATCTTTCCCCCACGCGGCGATCGACCCGTCACGTCGCAGCGCCAGGCTGTGAAAGCGTCCTGCGGCCACGGCGACGAAGTCGCTTCCCTCCGGGACGTCACACTGTCCGAAGGTGTTGCTGCCCCACGCAGCGATCGAGCCATCGGCTCTCAGTGCAATGCTGTGGTAGGTTTCCGCTGAGATGGCGACGAAGTCGCTTCCCTGCGGGACGTCGGTGCGTCCGGCGGCAGTGCGCCCCCACGCAACAAGCGAGCCGTCGCGTCGCAGCGCCACCCCATGGTAGCCGCCGGCGGCAACGGCAACGAAGTCCTCTCCCGACGGTACCTCAAGCTGCCCGAAGTCGTTCTTCCCCCACGCGACGAGCGAGCCGTTCGGTCGCAGGCCGAGGCTGAAGTACAGCCCCGCAGAGACCGCCAGGAACATCCCCGGCGGCGCTTCCGCTTGACCGAAGCGGTTGTAGCCCCAAGCGCCGAGCTCAAGCCCCATTCCTCCCACGGAGCCGACGAGGAAGGCGAGGAGGAGCGCACAGCATGCCGCGAGCACCGCCCCCCCCCTCCGAACACGGCCAACCATCGCGTCGCTCGCCCGGCCTCGGTTCTCCACACCGTTCATGCACTCCGTCCTTCCCCAAACACTCTTCCCACCAGCTCCGGCGAGGGGCGTGGAGTGGCCAGGCTCGCGCCAACGAGCAGCAGGAAACTCGCGCCGATCCCCGGGAGGAACCCGTGAACCCCAAACGGGGCACCGAACCCCATCCACACAAGGGAGACAACGAGCCCCCCGAGCATCGACGCCACCACACCGGCGCGCGTCGCCCTCTTCCAGAACAGCCCCAGGAGCACCGGCCAAAGGCACGTCGAAGCGATCGCCGACCAGGAGAACGCCGTCAGTACGAGGACCAGCGCCGGTGGTCGAAGGGCTATGCCCAGTGACACACCACCAACGAGCGCGCTCACCACGCGGATCGCACGAACCGACTGGCGTTCAGAGAGGCTGCGCCCGAGCCCCTTCTCGTAGAAGTCCCGCACCACCGCCCCGGAGGTGATGATCAGCACAGCGGCAAACGTTGACATCCCGGCGGCGATCACCCCCGCGAGAAACAACGCCCCACCCCAGGAAGGCAACACGCCCTGGGTCAAGGTCGGAACGGCCAGGTCCGGGGTCGCAAGACGAGGATAGAGGACGTGGGCAACGGCCCCGAGGGCGTAGGGGAGAAGCGCAAGACAGCCGCCGAGCGAAGCGGCAATCACCCCGACTCGAAGCGCTCGGACTGAGCGGATGGAGTAGAAGCGGACGAGAAGCTGTGGCATGCCCCAAACACCGAAGCTGACGATGAGCGAATAGGAGACCAGTCCGGCCCACCCCCACGCCCCCGGGGTGTCCACAAGGCCTCGATCGATCGCCGTCAGCGCGCCGACGGTCGCCGTGAGTCCGCCCGCGGCGCGAAGGGCGTAGACCGTCAGAAGGACGAGTCCCGTTCCCATGATCCACGCCTGAAAGAAGCCCGCCCACACGACCGCCGTATACCCTCCAAGCGCCACATAGCCGACGATGATGGCACCGGCAAGCAGTACACCCAAGGAATAGGGGATTCCGATCATCCCCTCGAACGCGTTGCCCATCCCTTTGAGGATGCTCACGTTGTAGATCACAAGGAAGACGGCGATGACCAACGCCGAGATGATCCGCGCCTCGGGCGACGCGAACCGACGGGCGAGGAACCCGGGGACGGTCATGGTCCCCAGCCGCGCGGTGAACTCGCGCAGCCGCCGCCCGAGGACGATCCACGCGAGCGTGATGCCGATCAGGACGTTGATGCCGCCGACCCACAGCGTCGCCAGCCCGTAACGATAGCCAAACGCCCCGCCGCCGATGATCACCACCGAGGAGAAGTACGCCGCAACGTAGGACAGCGAAGTCACCCACGGACCGATCCGGCGCCCTCCGAGGAGGACCTCCTCCCGGCTCCGCTTGCGACGCGAGGCGATCACCCCGATCGCTACAACGAACCCCATGTATCCCGCGAGAACGAACGCGTAGACCCAGGCGTCACTCATCGACGTCCGCTTCCCCTAGGAAACCCCCAAACGGCCCACGCCACGGAGAGAAGAACACTCCCCGCAGCCACAAGGACAGCGGCGAAGCTCGCCCAGGGGATACCGAACGGCGCCATGGATCGCCCTCCTTGTGTGCCCACGTGTAGAGTCGTTCCGAGGATAGACCACGGCCTGCGGCGCATCAACCGATCGGGCGCGTTGATCGGAGACACGATCATCGACGATCATCCAGCCCATGCCGCGCCAAGCATCGCCGTCCCGCCCTCTTGCCGCCCCGTCCCCGTCGCTCGCCGTTCGGCCGATCCTGTCGGTGTGGTGGCCGCTGGCAGCGAGCTGGCTGCTCATGGCGATCGAAGGACCCGCGATCAGCGCTGTGGTCGCCCGCCTCGCCGATCCGGAGATCCACTTGGCCGCGTATGGCGGCGTGGTGTTCCCCTTGTCGCTGTTCGTCGAGGCGCCGATCATCATGCTGCTCGCCGCATCGACCGCGCTCTCCCGTGACCTTCCGTCTTACCGAAAGATCCGCGCGTTCATGTATGTGACCAGCGCCGCGCTGACACTCCTCCACGTGCTCGTTGCGTTCACCCCGCTGTTCGACATCGTGGTCGGCGCGGTCATCGACCCGCCCGACGAGGTGATCGCCCCGGCCCGACTGGGCCTGATGATCATGGTCCCCTGGACGTGGAGCATCGCCTATCGTCGCTTCAATCAGGGTGTGCTCATCCGCCACGGCCACTCGCTCGCCGTGGGGGTCGGGACCGTGGTGCGTTTGGCGATGAACGGGGCGACGCTTTGCATCGGTTTCCTGCACGGCAACCTGCCGGGCATCGTCGTCGCCACGCTGGCAACGATCGCCGGTGTGACCGGAGAGGCGGCCTACGTCGCACTACGGGTTCGCCCGGTGCTGCGTCAGCGGGTGGCGGCGGCACCGCGGATCGAACCGCCGCTCGACCTGCGCGCGTTTCTCCGCTTCTACATCCCACTGTCGCTGACTTCGGTCATTCTTCTCGGTGCGCGGCCGATCGTGAGCGCCACGATCAGCCGCATGCCGGAGGCGCTCGCCTCGCTGGCGGTGCTCCCGGTGATCACCAGCGTGACGTTCCTGCTGCGCAGCTTCGGCGTGTCCTACAACGAGGCGGTCGTCGCCCTGATCGACCGGACAGGATCGACGGCGCCGCTGCGACGCGTGGCACGCGTGCTCGGTGCAGCGACCACCGCCGCGCTTCTCCTCGTCGCGTTTACCCCGTTGTCCCGCTTCTGGTTCGCGCGGGTCATCGGGCTTCCGCCGGCCCTCGCTGCCCTCGCTCGCTCCGCCCTGGTGTACGCGCTGCCGCTTCCTGCCATGAGCGTTGCCCAAAGCTTCTATCAGGGTATCGTCCTCCACAGCCGACGCACACGGTGTGTCAGCGAGGCGGTGATCGTCTACCTGGTGTCGAGCACCGCCGTCCTCATCGCAGGGATCGCCCTTGGGACCACAGCCGGCATCTACTTCGGCGTCGCAGCGATGTCGCTTGGAGAGATCTGCCGCACCGGGTGGCTCGCAGTGCGCAGCCGCGGTACGCGACGCGAGCTCGGGAGGAGAGATGCCGCGTCGACGGCCCTCCATAGAGCCGATGCGCCCGAGTGATCCTCCTCGGACCCGGAGGCCAGCATGTCCCCGACAGACACCTGCCTCTACACCCTGACCCCGGCACGTACCGAGCTGATGGAGGAAGCCACGCCCGAAGAGGAGGCCGTCTTCCGGCGTCACTTCGACAGACTCGGCGCCGCCCCCTCGCGTCCTCCCGCAAGCCCCGCGCACTTGCCACCGCGCCGCCGCCTTCGCCACCGGGCCTCGCCACCGGCACGCCACCCCTCCCTCGACACCATCCCGGGTCGCCCACAGGGCTTTGGGTTCGCACGCCCTAACTTGTAAAGTTTCACCGCGATCTATATACTACGTCCGCAATCTATACTTCTGGAGGTCGATAACAAGTGAAGTGCGGACGCATGCTGCTGGTGGGCCTGTTGGCCCTTGTCACCCTGGGGACAGCGGTAACGGCCAGTGAGGTGGCGGTGAACGGCTCGACCACGGTTCAGCCGATCGCCCTTGAGATTCAGAACTGGTTCCTCGTGAGCAACCCAGAGATCAACGTGACGGTCGAAGCCACGGGGTCAGGCGACGGGATCGCCGCCCTGATCAACGGCACGACCGACATCGCGATGCACTCCCGCCAGATGAAGACATCGGAGTACGCCCAGGCGGTGGAGAACGGTGTGTTCCCCGTCATCTACACCGTCGCTCGCGACAAGATCGCCGTTGCCGTACACCCCTCCAATCCGATCGACAACATCACGATAGACCAGCTCTACGCCATCTGGATGGGCGAGATCACCAACTGGAGCGAACTCGGCGGGAGCGATGCCCCGATTCTCGTCGGCTCGCGCGACACGTCGTCCGGTACGTTCGGCGTGTGGAAGGAACTCGTGCTCAACAGGCAGGACTACGCCGCCCCGAACGTGACGGTCGTCGCCTCGAACGCCGTCATGCAGGAGACGATCAAAAGCGAGCCGAACGCGATCGGCTACGTGGGCCTCGCCTACACCGAGGGCCTGAAGATCATCACGGTCGACAGCCAGCCTGCCTCGTCCGCGAGCTATCCCGTCGCTCGCGCGCTGTTCATCTCCACCAACGGCCAGCCGACCGGCGACGTCGCCGTGGTCGTCGACGCGTTCATGGGGCTTGTCGGTCAGTGCGCCGCGATTGCCCACACGTACATCCCCGTATGGGCGTGCGACTGCGACTGCACCGGCGTTCTGCCGTAGTACCCCACATCCCTCGCCCACCGAGGGTTCACATCGGATCGCGGGACCGGCCCCGAACGGGGGCCGGTCCCTTTACATCACAAGGGGTTGTCCGTGGACGCGAGAAGAGGTATAAATAAAGCAGCAAAAATAACTAAAAGACGTCCTTACTGTATAGTCCACGGGCGCCAGAGGGACACGTTGACGGACGATCATCCAGGCAGGACACCGAAGCGCTGGCACCGGAATCCCGACCGTACCGTTTTCTTCGCCATCGCGCTCGTCTCTCTCGTCACGCTGGCGACGATCATCTACTTCATCTTCGCCCAGGCGGCGCCGTTCGTCGGGAAGCTTCGCCTCTCGCCCGAGGGGACCATCTCCAAGTACGGCCTGACGTTCACCACCACGCGGATCTCGGACCTGTTCACCACGAAGTGGTGGCCGGAGAGCGATGCGGAGCAGTTCTTCGGCATGGTCCCGATGATCGTGGCCACCGCGGCCATCACCCTCGGTGCGATGCTGCTGGCGGTGCCGTTTGGCCTCAGCGCAGCGCTGTTCGTTGGGGAAGTCGGTCCTCGCTGGCTGAAGGACGTGTTCAAGACCGTGCTCGAGCTCCTGGCGGCTGTACCTTCGGTGGTCTACGGTTTTTTCGGGTTGATCGTGCTCTCGCCGCACGTCCGCGAGACGTTCAACGTGGTCGGAGGCAAGACGGGACTGACCGCGGCGATCATCCTCAGCGTCATGGCGCTGCCGACGATCGCCAGCCTCGCGGAGGACGCCCTCCATGCGGTGCCCAAGACCTACCGCGAGGCCTCCCTCGCCCTGGGAGCCACGAAGTGGCAGACCATCTGGCGCACTCTCATTCCGGCCGCGGCGTCGGGGATCATCGGCGCCGTCATCCTGGGAACGGGACGTGCCATCGGCGAGACAATGGCGGTGTTGTTTGTCGCCGGCAACGCCCCGTTCCTGACAGCCAACCTGTTCCGGTCGATGCGCCCGATCACCTCGGCGATCGCCCTCGACATGGCGGAATCGGTCCACGGATCGGCGCACTACCACGCCCTGTTCGCCATGGGCGCGATGCTGTTGCTCATCGCGCTCACCCTGAACTGGACCGCGGAGTGGTTCCACGTGCGGCTGCTGCGCCGCCAAGGGGTTCGGGAGGGGTAGGTGATGAAGACGACCCCGACAAGCTCGAAGACCTCCCGACGCAAGACCGCGCAGTGCGTTGCGTTCTCGCTTCTTGGCCTGGGCTCCCTGTTCGGGTTCTTCTTCCTCGCGTTCATCGTGTTCTGGATCGTGCGCCAGGGAGCGCCCGCCATCACCTGGGAGTTTCTCACCCAGGCCCCGCGCCGCATGGCCACCGAGGGCGGGATTGCGCCGATGATCGTCGGGTCCATCTACCTGACGTTAGGATCGCTCATCGTCGCGCTTCCGTTTGCCCTCGGCTCGGCGATCTGGCTCTCGGAGTACGCGTGGAAGGGCTGGTGGGTGCGTGCGATCCGCATCGGGGTCAACACCCTCGCCGGCGTCCCATCCATCGTCTTCGGCCTCGTCGGCCTCAGCCTGTTCGTCTACACCCTCGGCTTCGGCGTCTCGCTTCTGTCCGGAGCGTGCACGCTGGCGATGCTGTCGCTGCCGATCCTCATCCGCGCCTCCGAGGAGGCTTTGCGGGCGGTGCCTCGGTCGTTCCGCGAGGGCTCGCTCGCCCTCGGCGCCACCCGCTGGCACATGATCCGCACCGTGGTTCTTCCAGCGGCGCTCCCAGGCATTCTGACAGGATCCGTTCTCGGAATGGCTCGCGCGATCGGCGAGACCGCACCGATCATGTTCACCGCCACGGCGTTCATGCTGACACAGCCCTACCCGCACTCGCTTTTCGACAAGGTATCGACGCTGCCGTATCACCTGTACGCCCTGGTCCAGTTCAACCCGTACTACAACGAGACCAAGCCGATTCAGTACGGGATCGTGCTCGTGCTCATGGTGGTCGTCACGCTGCTCAACCTGACGGCGATTGTCTGGCGCACGCGCGCGAGAAGGAGGAAAGCATGGTAGGCTGGCAGAGCCTTGGAACACCCAACGGGACCGAGGTCGGTGGGGTCAGCGCTGCGCGCATCAACGCCGCCAAGGACTGGGTAGAGAGGACGTTCTCTGGCGAAACGATCCTCGCCATCGAGCGTCTGGACTTTTTCTACTCGAGAAGCCAGGCGCTGCGCGAGGTGACGATGGACGTGCCGAAGGACGGGGTCACCGCGATCATGGGACCCTCGGGGTGTGGGAAGAGCACGTTACTCCGGACGCTGAACCGGATGTATGAACTCGTCCCCGCCGCCCGCGCCACGGGCACCGTCCTGTTCGAAGGCGAGAACCTGCTGAAGGCCGATCCCGTCGTCCTGCGTCACAAGATCGGCATGGTGTTCCAGCGCCCCAACCCGTTTCCCAAGTCGATCTTCGACAACGTCGCCTACGGGCCCAGGGTCCATGGCGTGCGCAACCGCAAGCGGCTTCTGCCAATCGTCGAGGACGCGCTTCGTCGCGCCGCCCTCTGGGACGAAGTGAAAGACCGGCTCCGCGAGAGCGCCTTCTCGCTTTCGGGAGGTCAGCAGCAACGGTTGTGCATCGCCCGCGCCCTCGCCGTGCGCCCTCAGATCCTTCTGATGGACGAGCCCTGCTCGGCGCTCGATCCCAAGGCGAGCGACCGCATCGAACAGACGGCGCGCGAACTCGCCGAGACCCTCACGGTGATCATCGTCACCCACAACCTGCAGCAGGCGGGACGGGTCAGCGACCACGTCGCGGTGCTTCTCGCCGGCGGCGAGCTCGCGGAGTTCGGGCCAACGCACAGCGTGTTCGAAGAACCGAAGGATCCACGGGTCGCCGACTACCTTCAGGGACGCTTCGGGTAACCTGCCACGTCGCCACACGCTGCGGGAACGACCACATCCAGCGCGCCCTCGGCGATGTTGTAGGCGTACTCCCGGATGCGCAGGCAGCTGTCCAACGCGATGCTCACCGGACGGGCGGCGGCCGGAGCCAATTCGGGAGCCCGCACTGCCTCAAGCTCGAACAGCCCCTCACGCTGCGCTCGCTCCGTCAGTACAGCGTTCGCGGCGTCGCTGTCGCGGCTGAGAAACGCCTCCACGGCATCCTGAAGCACCGCCAGCGACACCGTCGCCGCTTCTCGAATCTGCTGCCCTAGTGCATCGGGCAGCAGGCCATCGAGTGCCTGCGCCGCGCGGGAGATCTTTGCGGCGTGGTCGGCGACGCGTTCCAGCTGCTTGGCGGCGGCGTAGTAGTAGAGGAACTGGATCTTCGTAAGCTCGCCCTCGTCCTCCAGCAGCCGGTCGCGAAGCTTGAGGCTGAACTGCCGCTCCACCAACAGCACCAGACGATCTACGTCGGCGTCCCGCTCGACAACGTCACGCGCGAGCAGCGCGTCGCAGCGGACGAACGCATCGACGCCATCGGAGAGCATCGATCGCGTCATGTCGTACACGCGCTCGAGGCTGCGATGCGCTGGGAAGTCCGTTGTCTTGAGCACCGAACTCAGCACTACCCTGTCCTGCGCCTCGTCCAGGATCTCTAGTCCCACCAGCGACTGAGCGATGGCGCGGATCATCCGCCGCTTCTCCGGACCCACCGGGCTCCCCGTGACGCGGATTACGTCGTAGCCCATGATGTAGCGCGCAAACAACTCCCGTTGCATCCGCTCGAAGTCCCATTCTCCTAGGGCGATTTCGCACGTGTTCCCGCTGGAAGCCCGCTCGGGGATGAGCAGCAGCCCCCCTGAATCGGTCGGAACGAGGGTCACCTTCGTCTGCGCCTGGATCCCCACGTCCGTGGCCCAGCGCTTCGGCAGGGTCACGAAGAAGGTGGTCCCGCCGGTGACCTGAACGCTTCGTTGGTACATCGCGGCTCCTTTGACGTTTATAGTTCAGTGGGAAGTATATAGTAGTGGGAACGGCGAAGCACCCACCGCATCCGGCTCTCGAAGGGTCGGGCACACCACGCATACAGTACCATCGCCGTCAATGGAGGGCGGGGGGTCCTTGACAAGGACCCCCCGCGCGCGAACGGGGAGACGCACACATGAAACGAGTGACGCTGTGCTACGTGACACGGTGGGCGCCCCACCGTGAGGTGCTCCTCGGCCTCAAGAAACGGGGGTTCGGCGCGGGCAAGTGGAACGGATTCGGCGGCAAGATCGAGCCCGGGGAGTCCCCCCGCGACGCGGCGGTTCGCGAGCTCCTCGAGGAGTGCAGGGTGAGGATCCGCACCGTTGACCTCACGGACGCGGGCACCCTTACGTTCCGCTTCCCCGCCCGGCCGTCCTTCGACCATCACGTTCGTGTATTCGTTACCAACAGGTGGAGCGGAGCGCCGGCGGAGACCGATGAGATGCGCCCGGAGTGGTACCGCTGCGATCGTCTGCCGCTTGGGCTCATGTGGGACGACGACCGCTTCTGGCTGCCGCTTGTTCTGGGGGGCGAGCGCATCAACGCCGTCCTCCACTACCGCCCGGACAACGAGACGGTCGCGCGGATGTCGCTTCGGCGCGTCGGCCGCTTTGTCACCTAGCGACGGAAGCACGAGCGGCGATGTGACGGCTCACCGGTGGGATATTCCGTTCGCCGGACCAGCGGGTAGAATCGTCGGACGGCAGGAGGCCGACGCCACGGAACGGGAAGGGATACTGGATGGCTGAGCGCAGCGTGATGGAGAAGATCGTGTCGCTGTGCAAGCGACGCGGGTTCGTGTTCCAGTCGAGCGAAATCTATGGTGGAATCGGCGGTTTCTGGGACTACGGACCGCTCGGCGTCGAGTTCAAGCGCAACATCAAGGAGGTGTGGTGGCGGGAGATGGTCACCGGACACAACGAGACCGTCGCGCCGCCGGGCGCCCCTTCCCCCTACGAGATGGTCGGCCTTGACACCTCGCTCATCATGGCTCCCCAGGTGTGGAGAGCGAGCGGCCACTTCGACCTGTTCTACGACATGCTCGTCGACTGTCGCACGTGCAAAGCGCGGTTCCGCGCCGATCAGATCGACTCCCAACGGTGTCCGCGCAAGCCGAGCAAGGCGCCCGGGTGTCACGATGACTGCGATCTGACAGCGCCACGCGAGTTCAACCTTATGTTCAAGACCTTCATCGGCGCGCTGATCGACCCCTCGGCCGAGGCGTACCTGCGTCCGGAGACCGCCCAGGGGATGTTCGTCAACTTCAAGAACGTGATCTCGACCTCTCGCGTGAAGCTGCCGTTCGGCATCGCGCAGATCGGCAAGAGCTTCCGCAACGAGATCACCCCACGTAACTTCATCTTCCGCTCCCGAGAGTTCGAGCAGATGGAGATGGAGTTCTTCTGCGCCCCCGAGGCGTCGGCCGCCTGGTACGCGTACTGGCGTGACCGCCGCCGCGCCTGGTACGAGTCGCTCGGCTTGAGCACGGAGCGGCTGCGGCTGCGCGAGCACGGACCGCAGGAACGGGCCCACTACTCCTGCGGTACGGCCGACATCGAGTACGCCTACCCGTTCCTGCCTGAGGGCGAGTTCGGCGAACTGGAGGGCGTTTCCCATCGAGGCGACTTCGATCTGCGCAGTCACATGGAGGGCAAGCTGATCCGCGAGGGCAACGAACTCGTTGTCGAGCGGAGCGAGGACGGGACGCCGCGCCACCCAGGAAGCGGCAAGGACCTCTCCTACTTCGACGAGGAGACCCAACAGAAGCTCATCCCCCACGTGATCGAGCCCGCCGGCGGCGTGGATCGTGCGGCGCTCGCGTTCCTCTGCGATGCGTACGACGAAGACAGCATTCCCGACGAGAAGGGCGTCGCCCAGGAACGCGTCGTGCTGCGGCTGCACCCCTGGTTGGCGCCGATCAAGGCCGCGGTCTTCCCGCTCATCAAGAAGGACGGCATGCCGGAACGGGCCCGCGAGATCTACCAAGACGTCAAGGCGATCTGCCACGCCACCTACGACGAGAAGGGGTCCATCGGGCGGCGATACCGGCGTCAGGACGAGTCGGGCACCCCGTTCTGCATCACCGTCGACCATCAGACAGCCGAGGATGACACGGTCACCGTGAGGGACAGAGACAGCATCCAACAAGAGAGGGTGCGCCTCGTGGAGCTCACCGCCCTGCTGCGCGAGCGGCTCGCGCTTCCGTGATGCGACGGCCCCCTCCCGCCGCGCCGACCGGCGGCTATACTCTCCCCTCGTAGGCCAAGGAGGCGATCGATGGCACGCGCAGCGGGCACAGCACTGATCCTGGTTGCAGCCGCAGGGCTCCTGGTAGCCGCGACCCCGCGACTGCAGATGGATACCACTAACTACGACTTCGGCCCCGTGGTGCGGGGCTTCGACTACACGCACGAGTTCGTGGTCGTCAACGCGGGCACGAGCGTCTTGCACCTCACACACGTGCAGGCCATGTGCCCATGCACGGAAGCGTCTGTCGACGACGACACGCTGGATCCAGGCGAGTCCACGGTTCTCCGCGTGGTTCTCGATACAGCGACCCTGAACGCCGGCGCGACGACCAAGAACATCATCGTGCAGTCGGACGATCCGACGAACCCACGCCTCTACCTGACGGTCACCGCGACCGTCATCCCCGGGAGCCAGCCCTACCATCTCGCAGCGAGCCGCCTCCACGACATGTACTACGTGCTCATCGATCTCCGCGATCCCGCGGCGTTCGCCGACGGTCACCTCCTGGGAGCGATCAACGTTCCCGCGGCATCTCTCGGGGCGTGGTCGATCCACATCCCACGGCAAACCGTTCTCGTCCTCTGTGACACCTACGGCGAAGCCGCGTCACAGACGGCCGCCACGTTGAGACGTGCCGGATACGAGGCGTACGCCCTCTCGGGCGGGCTGACCGGGTGGCAGCAGCAGTACGGAGACCTCTACCTCACGGGCCCCGTCAGCGGCTCAGGCGGTGATGCGTCGCCGGCGGACGGAGAGATTGACGCGGCAACCCTCCACGAGCTGTTCTACGTCCTCATCGATCTGCGGACCGCACCGACCTACGACGAGCACCACCTGATGGGAGCGCTGAACGTGGCGCCATCCTCGCTTCTCGCCTGGGCCGCCTCACTGCCAAGGACGACGCTCGTCATCCTCTACAGCGAAGACAGCAGCGACAGCGATCGTGAGGCGCAGCAGCTCCGTGCGTATGGTTTCGACAACGCGTACAGCCTGCTGGGGGGTCTCGACTACTGGCTCGCAACCGTTGACGACCCGGCGCGACCGGAGCGCTCCCTGCTCCTCGCGTCCGCCGATGAGTTCAGGTAGAGACCCGCGCCGCCGGCGCGGACCCTCCGCGCTCCGCGGAGGGCGCGGTACGATGTCGGTGTGAACCGCGACGGACTCCCGGGGCCAAGCCTCGGCCGAAGCTTCGTGGTATGGTGCCTTGCGGCGCTCGCCTGCCGTGCCTTGGCGGCGGCGAGAACCCCGCGTCCGGAAAACCGGTTTCGATCGACTGCCGCGGCGAAGCGAGGGCGCTTGTCGTCTCCCTCGACAAAGCGGTGAAGGATCTTGATCCGGGGTTCCTCGTTCTCCCGCACGACGACGAGCAGCTTCTCACCGAAGACGGCAGCCCCGAAGGCCTCCTGGACGCGGAGTTCGTCTCGCCCCTCGATGGGCTTGGCCCGTGAGGAGCTGTTCTATCGGATACGAAGGCGACGGCCTAGACCCCCTGAGGAGACCACCCACCGGATGCTCGCCCTGTGGGGCGGGGACGTGACAGCGGACTGGGGATCGTTGTATTCGACTACTGCTTCAAGCCCCAACGGGTCGAGCGCTCGTGCGGAATGAGCCGTTCCCGACGCCGTCGCGGGAGCTCGATCGCATTTCCGCAGAGGTGTGCGGCGCGGCGTCGACCTCCATCACAACGGCGTACCGCTCGCGGAGGACGAGGTCGCATCGCTTGGGCCAACCCCGGGCAGTGAACCACCGTTACTACTGGCAGGAGGCGTGGCCCACAACTCGCCCGTACTGGCTCCTCGCAGAGAGTCCTTAGAGGCACGGAAACCACAGGGTCCGGCACTGGCAAGTGGCGTGGAAACAGATCCTCTACGGAGCCCCGAAGCCTACGCGCGGCGCATTGCCGAGGCCGGCTTCGACGGGGTGTACCTCAACCTCGTGGACGCGTATCAGTTCTTCGAGGATGCGGAATCCGGCTGAGAAGGGCCGAGAAACGAGCGGCGCGGGCATGAAGCCCGCGCCGAGAGCATGCTCTTTTGCGCTTGCCCGGGTTCCCGGGCGGCCGGGAGATCCCTAGCGCTTCTTCGCCTTCTTGGCGACGATCTCCTTGAGGTTCTTGCCCGGCTTGAAGGCGGGGACGACCTTTGCCGGCACCTTGAACTTCTGGCCGCTCTGCGGGTTGATGCGCGTCGTGGCCTTTCGCGACCTCACCTCGAACTTGCCGAACCCCGTAAGGTTCACCGGCTCGTTCGACACCAGCGTTGCGGTGATGACGTCGACAATGCCGTCCACTGCCTTGTAGGCATCCTTCTTGCTGAGACCCGTTTTGGCCGCGAGCTTCTCGACCAACTGCGCCTTGTTCACGCTGTACCCCCTTTTGCGTTAGAGAATCGGAGCCAGCATAGCAAGCGAAGGGCGGCTCGTCAAGCGCTTTGTGCGAAGGGATGGGCGTTGACAGCGCCGAAGCCCGCGAAGGTACTCTACTCCCCAGCGCCAGAGATGGCACCAGTAGGCGGTTTGAGGCGCCGCCTGTTGGCAAACCGCCGCTCCGCAGGGCCTCGCCACGCATTCATCCTCAGACGTTTCGACCGGTGCAACTGCCGCCGGAGTCCGACTACGGGGCCACGAGGATCGAGAGCTCGTACGCCCCGACCTCGTCCCCGTAGAACGAATTGACGACCACGGTGTACACGCCGTCCGCGGGCAGCACCACGTGGAGAAGAGCGTCGCTTCCCCCTCCCGAGTCATCGTCCGAGCCGATGCGCTTGTAATCGGCGTCAAACAGATAGAGATAGGCGTCGAACGCCTGGGAGTGCAGCAGGATGTCAAGCTCGTCGCCGGCGCGTCCGACAAACGAGACGAGGTCGTAGTGGGTACCGTCCTGCCACAGGGCGTCTCCCTCCGCGAGCCTCCCGCGAAGCGTGGCGCCAACCTCGATCCGCTCAGAGCTCTCCCAGTCGACGGACGATACTCCTGTTGCGTCGTCGCTTGTGAGCGTCAGCACGTACGGTCCGGTTTCTCCCCGCGCGTACGTTGTGGCAATCACGCGATACGTCCCGTCCTCGGGAAGCTCTATCGTCGCTCTGGCATCGGAACCGCCGCCGCCGTCGTCGTCCCATGCCACCTCACCGAAGCCGGGACCGAGGACGTGAAGGACGGCGTCGAACGCGTCGGAGCACAAGGTGACGGTCATCGACGCCCCCTCCGTGCCGGAGAACGCGTAGAGATCGAATAGGCTGCCGTTGAGCCACGTTCCGTCCGACCGTTCGAGGACACCCCGCGCTTCGTGCTCGAGCAGCTCCTCGTCCTTCCATGAAAGCTCCGTTTCGAACGACAGTCGGAGCGCATAGCTTCCCGTCGCTCCCGGAGAGAAGCTGCTCGCCACGATCGTGTAGCGGCGTCCGGCCTCGGGCGCGAAGAAGAGCACCGCATCGCTCCCGTGGGCGTCGTCGGACGAAGCGACCACGTTGTGATCCTCGTCGTAGAGCCAGAGGAACGCATCGAACGCGCCCGACGCGAGCTGCACCGTGAGCCGCTCGATGTCCGGAGCGACGAAGGCGTAGAGATCGTAGTAGGAACCGTCATCGAGCGTCGCATCACCGGCGGCGAGAACGCCCATCACCTCACCCGAAGCCACGGGCAGCGCCTCGTCGAAGCGGATCGACGCCACACGCGTCAGATCCAGCCGGTAGTCGCCGATCTCCCCCGCGCCGAACGTGGACGCCACCACGTAGTAGGCTCCGTCCCTCTCGAGGGAAACCCGAAGGAACGCGTCGCCGGCCCCGCCGCTATCGTCGTCGCTTCCGACCACCTGTCTGTCGTCGGCGTAGAGGTAGAGGTACGCGTCGAGCTCTGTCGAAGTCATGAGCAGAGCGATCTCCTCGCCGGCACGCCCTTCGAACCTGTACACATCGTAGATCGAGTCGTCGGTGAGCAGAAGGTCGTCGCCATCGAGCTCCGCCTCGATCGGATCGTCGAACCTCAGGGCCGTTGCACGATCCCAGCCGATCCGTCGCGTCTGATCCCCGTGCCCGGTGCTCCAGAAGACCACCTGTCCGGACGGACCGGCACAGGCGAACGCGTCGCCGAGCGCGGAGAGAAGCGCCTCCCGCGTCGCTGGTCGGTCAACGTACGACGGCCAGGCCAAGCCCGAAGCGTTCTCCTCCTCCGCGGCATCCGGGGCGCCGGCGAGCACGAAGGTGTTCTGCGGAAGGAACCCGTACCGCTCGATCACACCGTGGAAGCGCTCGAGATCGGCGCGCGCCCACGGTGCGTCGGTCTCCCCCACGAACAAGACCGCGGCCCGCTGCTCCACGGGCAGATCCGCACCGGCAAGACGGAGACCGAGACGGATCCCTTCTCCCCCGCCCAGGAACCCGGCCTGCGGATGCTCCGGCTCGGTGACGCGATCCTCGCTGTCGCAGTGAAGCGGGGAAGTCGCCGGGCCTCCTGGGGCAGCGGCGTCCGACGCCGCGGTCCGTTCCGCCACCTCGGCCATGGAAGCGCCGTTGCCGTGCGCGTCATCAAGGACACGCGCCAGCGCCTCGATGTAGTGACTTACCGGATCCTTCAACCCACTCGCTCGGAGACACGACGCCCCGGCCGCGGGATCCGTTCCCCAGGCGGACTCGTCGTAGGAGCAGGCGCTCAGCAGAGCGACAGCGCCCTGCCCTTCAAGCGTTTCCGCCAGATCGTCGAGCATGCCCCCGCTGTTACACTGGGTGAAGACAACCACAAGGCTCTCGAAGCCGCTCGTCCTCCCCAGCGAGGCGATGTGCGCCGCAAGCTCGTCGTCGTAGACGACCTCCCCATCGGCACACTCGATGCGGCTGCTCCATCCCTCCGGTTGGGCCTCGAACGCCTGGAGGACAACACCCACGAGGAGCACCACCGCGCAGAGGATTCCCACCAGCTTCGCAAGCCGTCTGTACATCTGCACCTCCGTGATCATCCGGTCTGTTCCCATCATACGGCACAAGGGCTCCGGCGCGGGACGCCTGCCTGCTCGGCATCCGGGCTTGACGCTTGGCGGGAGCCGCTGTAGATTCGTCGCCTAGGAGGACGCCCCGCCTCGCGATCGCCTTGCTACACCATGCCCTGCCACCGGCGGCTCCTACTTCCCATTGTCATTGCGCTCGGGCTTGTCGCTCACCGCCTCCCCGCTCATCCCCAGGGGGAGATCGTCTCCGAAGGACTGGCCGCGATCCGCGCCGCGGCCTGGCACGACGCGTCGTACCGCGGCGAGGGAACGGTGGTTGCGGTCTGGGACACCGGCTTCTCCGGGATCGCAGAGCTTCTGGGCACGGAGCTCCCGCCGCCGGACCGCGTCACCGTCCTCGGTATCGGTGTGGAGCCCAGCGGCGAACCGACGGATCCCGCGGGCGGGCGCCACGGTACCGCTGTCGCGGAGATCATCCACGACATCGCACCCGCTGCCCACCTCTGCCTCCTGGCAACACCCATGGATCCACCTCTGGGTGAGGTGGGCGCGGCGCTGCTCGGCTTCGAACCGGACGTGGTCGTGGTCTCCCTCTACGGCGGCATCGCCTGCGGTGGAGATGGCGAGAGCGCCTACGAGGAGCTTCTTCGCGAGCTCTGGGACGCCGGGGTGCTCGTTGTCGCCGCCGCCGGCAACGAAGGGGAGTCCTCTTGGTACGGGCCGTTTCGCGATCCAAACGGGGACGGGATCCACGACTTCCGAGACTACGACGACACGCTCAGCTTCCCCGTCTTCGCGGGCGACATCCTCGAGCTGCGCCTCCACTGGGACGACCCGTGCCGCCGCAGCGCCAACCGTTACGACCTGCTCTTGTACCGCGGCGAGGAGCTTGTGGCCATCGGCAGCGCCGACGGCGGAGCGTCGATCCCGGTGCGACGCATCTCCCTCGCGGGGCTTCCCACGGGGACCTACTCGGTGCGCATCCGCAAGGCACCCGATGCCGAACCGGTTCCCCTTCATCTGCGGTGGATCAACGGGCGACGCATCGAGTACGCCACCCCGTATGGAAGCATCGGGGCGGTTCTTCCCGCGTGCTCGCCGTTCGTGCTCACCGTCGGCGCTGTCAACTGGCACACCGGGTGGCTCGAGACCTACAGCTCGCGGGGGCCGTCCCATCAAGGGCTGCTCAAACCGGAGCTCGTGGCGCCCGATCACGTGCAGACGCAGACCACCGGCGCCACGCTGGAGATCTCCGGGGCCTTCATCGGCGGCTTCGAAGGCAGCTCCGCCGCGGCCCCTCACGTGGCGGGGGCGGCGCTTCTGGTGAAACAGGCGTTCCCCGCGTTCGGTCCGGCGGAGTTGCGCGACTACCTCATGGAGCACGCCATCGATCGCGGCGTCCCGGGGGCCGATATGGAGTTCGGCGCGGGGATCGTATGCCTCCCACCGCCGCCGCAACCGTAGGTCGAGCGCGTCACCGGAGCCACGCGTCCGCCTAGTCCTGTCCGTTGAAGAAGGCCGAAAGGAACTCGTCCCAATGCGTGTCCGCGAGAAGACTCAACCCAAGGCTCCGATACGCCGGCCCCGAGATCTCGAACGAGACACACGCCAGCGCTGCAGGGCGGGTGACGTCGGGCGCGGGGAAGTAGAGCGTGAGCCCGCGGGCTCCGGGGTGTGCCGCGTCGGTTATCAAGGCCAGCACGGCGCCGTCCACGGCAGTCTGCAGCCGCTCGCAGAACGGTCTCATGGCGTGGATCGACGCGCAGTTGGAAGCGAAATCAGCGATGTCGATGAGCTCGTTGTAGCCGAAAGACTGCGCGGCGTGTCGCGCCGCGGCAATCGCCGAGCGGTGAACCGGGAGCACGTCGAGCAGCGCCAGCGAGAACGCGTCCAGGGCTCCGGCGACACCGTCGAGTCGCGCGGTGTCCACCGCGCTCATGACCTTTGCGGGAAGCTCGGATCGTATCGCCGGCGGATACGTCTCGGGACGATACCGAACCCGCAGCGTGTCGATGACGTGCACCCCGAGTTCGGCGACCGGGATGTAGGGGCGCTGTGCAAGGGTGCCTAAGATCGGCTCGACGCTCCCGATCCACGCCATGTACCCGCTGTGCTCCTGCGAGGCCACGTACAGCCGAACGACGTGCCGTAGCTGGTAGGCCGCCTCCAGACTCGCCATCAGACACGGCGCAGTGAACAACACGGCGTCAAACGGACGGCCGTTGGCCAGCGCCTGCTGCATCTCAACGGGGGAGAGCCAATCGCGCTCGCACCACTCCGCGCCCGCGGGAGACACCGCGTCGTTGTCGTCGTAGCAGGCGCCCCGCCATGCGTGGCCGTGGCCGTAGATCATGAGCATGCGGCGATCCGCCGGATACCAGACGTCGGCGAACCGCGCGAACTCCCCAAGGGTCTCCGGCGATCCCATGTTGGGCTCGCCAGGCATCTCGACACAGCGCAGGCGGACACCTCCGTTCGCCGCATCGGGGCGCCACACGCGGGCGACATCGCCGAACGGATCCTCCAGAATCAGCACGCCGACGCGTGGATCCCCGGAGGCTTCAGCCGCGACAAGCTCCAGCGGATCGTACCCGTCCACGAAGTCCGCATCGGCGTAGAACAGCACCTGCCATGCGACCGACGCGCTCGGTGCTTGTGGAGGGCTCGGCTGCATCTCCCTGGTGACCTCCGTCGACCACGGGCTGCCCGAGCAGAGCACCGCCAGTAGAAGGGGGAGAGCCCCAAGCGTTCCCCGCCTGAGAAGCGCCTTCCATGTCACGGCAGCGCTTCAGGCTCACCGTAGAGCCCGCGGAGGAGCTCGTCCCATCGCGTCTGCCCGACAACGAGTAGCTCCGCCGCCTCGTACTCGTCGCGGAGGTCACCGTAGAGGGCAAACAACGGGAAGAACACCGTGAGGCCGCTCGAGTTCGCGAACTCCGGGTTCCCTACAACGCGCAGGACGGCCTCGTCCAGCGCCCCTGTCAGGGCAGAAGCGGCCTCGCCCACACCCGGAAGCCCGGCGCATCGCCTCGCGAAGTCCCCGAGATCGACCAGCTCCCCGGAACGGAACGCCAGAGCCGCGTTTCGGATCTCAACGATCTGCTCTCGATGCGCGGGGAGAAGCCCCAGGAGCGCCGCGGCCAACCGATCGAGGGCGCCGACCAGCCCTCCCATCCGGTCCCCGAGAAGCGCACTCATGTGGAAATAGACGTAGGGCACGGCTTCCGATGACCCTCTGGCGGCGAGCTGTTCGCCTTCCATCTCGTGGATCACAAACCCGGCGAGATCCTCCAAACAGAGACCGGGCGCCGAGCGCAGCCGGTCGCCGAGACGGGGCAAGACCCGCAGCCAGAGAACGTAGCCGCTGTACTCCTCACTCGCGATCACAAGCCCTGCGTGCTCGCCGATCTCGCTCATTGCCTCGAGCGACGCCATCGTGCACGGTGCCGTGAACAGCAGCGCGTCCACCCCCTGGCCTTCCTGCAACGCACGACGCATCTCGGCGGGCGTGAGCCAACCGTTCCGGTCCGGATGATCCCCGTCGTCGCGAGCCGTTCCGCGCCACGCTCCGCCATGATCGTAGACCAGGAGCATGAGCCGCTCACAGGGGAACCACTCCCTGCAATACCCAAGGAACTCCGCCAGCGTCACCTCGGACGACGTGTCCAGCTCGCCGTGATCAACGAGGCAGCGAAGCACCGCCTCGCCCCCGCTCTCCTCCACCAGCCAGGTCTTGGCGCCGCCCTGATGAGCGTCCTGGAAGAGCACCACGTTGTACTGATCGCAGCTGCGAAGCGCATGGGCGATGTGGTCCCGCGGATCCAACCCCTGGAAGTCCGCGGCGTCGTAGACGGCAATGGTCCACGGCTTGCTCTCCGCGGGCCCACGTGGCGGCTGCGGCTCCTCGACCGCACGCACCGAGACCTGAGGGAACGGGCCAAAGCGAAGCGGCGTGTGAGAGTACACCTCTCCCGTCGAGCAGGTGCAGGACGCACCGATTATCAGGGAGACGTCATCGAACCAAGCGGTCCCGATCCCGTCGAGGCCAACGGAGACCCTCACGACCTCCGCCTCCGCCGGTATCTCGAGCTCGGCGCAGCCGGTCGCCCACTGAGAGCCCTGACAGCAGGGCACTGGGACGGTGACCGACGCGATGCAGAGCTCGATGTAGGTCGTCTGCCACGCCTCCAGCCGCAGCTTGGCGGCGTGACCGGGGGCAGTTCCCTCGGTTGTAGCCAACGTGCGGACCGTGACCGTCTTGCCGCGAAGCGGTGTCGCGGGAAGCTCGGCGTACCACCCGTTGTGGACCTTGCCCACGCGGGGGTCGGTTGCGATACATCGAATCCGCGCGGCGCGCTCACCAGAAAACGACACGGCGCTGTCCACGTCCACCGTAGCGTACGGGTCATCCGTTGCCAGGACCTCCCAACCCGAGGCAACGTTCGGCACGCCTTGCTCGAAGCCGGGATTGCGTAGGAGATTGTCCTCCGCTGGGTTCGGAGCCGCGCCGACCGACGGTGCTGCAGCGGGCACAGGAAGCATCGAAACCCCCAGTGCAATGGCCAGCGCGACCGCGCGTCGTGCCATGTTCCCTCCTAAGATCAATGGATACCAGGCAGTCAGGGTAACGGGGGGATCGCAGAACGGCAACCCTACCTGTGAAGCCGATACGGCGTCTGCTCGTCAGTCGCGGCCGTGAGTCTCAGGCACAGAATCCTAGCCTGCGACAGTGTGGAATCCGGCATCCACGTGGTGTGTCTCTCCGGTGACCCCGGAGGATAGGTCGGAGAGCAGGTACAAGGCGGCCTTTCCCACCTCGTCGGTGGTGATGTTCCGCCGCAGCGGCGCCCTGGTTTCCATGCGCGCGAACATCTCATCGACCTCGCCGATCGCCATGGCGGACACAGTGCGACACGGACCCGCGGACAGCGCGTTGACGCGCACACCGCGCTGCCCGAGTTCGGCGGCAAGGTAGCGCGTGACCGCCTCGAGTGCCGCCTTGGCGACACCCATCACGTTGTAGCCGGGCACTGCCTTTTCGGCACCGTAGTACGACAAGGAGAGGATCGAGCCGCCTCGTGTCATCAACGGCGCGGCGCGGCGAGCGATCGCCACCAGGGTGTAGGCCGAGACGTCGAGCGCCTGTGAGAAGACCTCGCGCGGCGTCTCCAGGAACTTCCCCGGGGCGAGGTAGTCGCGATCGGCGTAGGCCATCGAGTGAACCACGAAGTCGAGCGGCTCGAACACCGACGCGGCCTCGGAGAACAGGCGGTCCAGATCCTCGTCGCAACTCGCGTCACAGGGGCAAAGCCACGGATCCGAGACGCCGGCTCGCGAGAGCGTGCGCCGCACTCGCTGCGCCATCTTCTCGCCCGGGAAGTGGGCGAACCCGCACGTTGCCCCGTGCTCGATGGCGTTCCGCGCGATGTGCCAAGCGATGCTCCGCTCGTTGGCAACGCCGAACACCAGCCCTCGTTTGCCGTGCAGCAACTCCATCGCGCCCTCCTTGCCACTGATCACACGAGGAGCACCCCCCCCCGCCGATCGCTCGATGTCACGCGCGAAGTGTACCACACCCCCTCGGGCGGACCGGGCGCTACCCCCGAAGCGATGCCAGTCCCAGCGCCAAGCCCGCTTGACGGGCGCGCCAGCTCCTGCGGCGTGATCCGTCGGTCGAGCGGCGGGATCCCCGGCGCGCGGAACCGCCGGCCGGTACTGGTCCATCAGATGCACGACGCACGTCAACGAGAGCGCCGCGACAGAGCGGAGCACGCGGGAGGTGCCTGCGAGATCGCCGGGCAGCACCAGGTGGCGGATCAACACCCCACGTGTCGCGAGCCCGTTGACCACGGCAAGATCCCCGACCTGCCGGTGCATTTCAGCGACAGCGGCGTGGCTCGCCTCCACGTACCCCGGGGCATCGGAGAAGCGGCGCGCTGCGTCATCCTCTCCGTACTTCAGGTCGGGCATGTAGATGTCGACGACTCCCGAAAGCCAGCGCAACGCCTCGGACGACTCGTACCCGCCGCAGTTCCAGACAAGCGGCAGCGCCAATCCCTCCTCCCGGGCGACCGCCACCGCCGCGAGGATATGGTGGGCTTGGTGTGTCGGCGTCACCAGGTTGATGTTGTGGCACCCCACCCGCTGCAGCCGGAGCATCTGCCCTGCCAGCTCGCCGACGGTAACGTCCTCTCCGACGCAGCCCTGAGAGATCTCGGCGTTCTGGCAGTAGACTGAAGTGGAGGTTGCACCCCGAGAAGAACACGGTCCCCGATCCCCTACGACCGACAAGCTCTGACTCCTGCCCGAAGTGCGGGCCTGTCGCCGCCACGCAGGCGGCCGCTCCAACCCCGCACGAGCCCACCTCACCGCGATCGCGCAGCGCCCCGCAGCGTCGCGGGCACAAACGACAAGGCGACGAGAGCCGGTACAGTCGACCGACACGATCCTGCAGCTCGCGATCGGACATGCGGAGGTAGCCCGGTATCAACCGCAAGCGCGTCCTCTAGCGCGCAGTCGGCGCCGCGTCGGGGAGCAGCGCCGACGCCTTCTGGGCGGCGACCACGATCCCGCGGATCATCGCCGAGCTGAACCCGTGATGCTCCATCTCGTTCAGTCCCGCGATGGTCACGCCAAGCGGCGTCGTCACGCTGTCGATGACCGTTTCGGGGTGACGGACGTCCCCATCGAGCAGCAGCGACGCAGCACCACGGGCCGTCTGAGCCGCCAGGCGGACGGCGTCCTCGGCGTGGAACCCCACCTGCACGCCACCCTGCGCCGCGGCGCGAATGGCGCGAAGGAAGAACGCCACCCCGCAGGCGCAAAGCGCCGTCGCCGGAGTGATTTCCTCCTCACGAACCCGCATCGTCAGCCCCAAAGCACCGAAGAGCTTCTCAGCCAGCGCGAGCGCCGCCCCTGCCGCCGCCGGCGACGCGGCGAGACAGGTCATCGATTCCCCGCAAGCCACCGCGATGTTGGGCATCGCCCGCACGACCGGCAGCTCATCTCCCACACGGGAGGCGATGTACGCTATGGAGACGCCAGACACCGTCGACATCAACACGTGCCGCTTCGGGTCAAGCTCGTCACGCAGCGACTCGAGCGCGTCGTCGAGCTGCTCGGGGCGGACGCAGAGGGCGACCGCCCCCGCCCCGCGCACCGCGGCGGCGTTGTCCGTGCCCACGGCGACCCCCTGTCGGGCAAGGCTGTCCAGGCCCCCCGCCGTGCGGCGGGTGACCGTCAGCTCGTCCGGCCGGATGACGCCGGCAGCGATCCAGCCGCGTGCCAGGGCTACGCCCAGGTGTCCCCCGCCAACGATCGCCATCCGATCGGTCGTCATTGCCTCCCCCTCCTTGGCACCGATCGTCGTCCGCGCGACAAGCGGCGTCGTGGTCCTTGTACGGCGGTACGTCGCGTGACCGTGCGCCTTGCCCTTGCCCTGGGTGACACGTCTCCCCAAGCTTCAGGCTCCCGGCTTCTGCGACGCCACGGCAAAGCAAAGACCGGCGCGACCCGCCGTCTCCGGCGTCCCGCACCGGTCCTGCGTTGCACGGTTTCCGTTCCGCCAGCTAGTACAGCCGCAGCTCCGTTTCCTGCGCGTTGTTGTCCTCGTCTGTCTCAGGGATTGCATCCTCGGGATCGACGATCACCCCGACATCGTAGCGACCGGCCGCGAGCCCCGTGGCATCGAAGCTGCGCAGGAGCGTGACCGTTTCGCCCACCGCAAGGGCGGAAACAGAAGCCACGGAGAACACAGGATCCGGATCGCCGAGTGGCGTGTAGTAGAACGCCACCTCGAACGTGCCGGCATCGGCGACACCGATGTTGGTCAGCGTAGCCCACACCCGAAGATCGTCGGGGCTTGTGGTCGACCGCCGTGCGAACAGGGACAGCACCGCAAGGTCGGCGCCCGGCTCACCGCCCGGCCCGCCGGCCTCTTCGGGCAGCTCAAACGCGATCTCGAGCATGTTGTTGAGCTCGAAGTGCTCGGCAACCTGTTCGTCGGCATCGACGTACACGCCGAGGATGTAGTTCCCCGGCACCAGGCCGAGAGCCTCGGGATCGAGGCGACAGGCGACCAGCTCTTCGGTGTTCACGTCCAAGCCGTGGAGCGACACCTCACCAAACCTCGGGCCGGGGCCGCACAAGACGTTAGGATCCTGGCCGCACGACAACGGGTCCGCCCCGTCCGGATCGATTCGTGTGACATAGAAGCCTACAACGAACTGACCCGCCGGCAGAACGCCTGAGTTGCGGATCAGCGCCTGGACCTCGACAAGCTCTCGGTCGACCTCTCCGTCCTCGTCCTCGTCCACCGGCACCCACTGCGCCTGCGCACCGACCACGTGAAGATCGGCGCCCAGTACGAACACCTGCCCGGCAACGAGGTTGTTGGCCTCGTTCCGCTCCTTCACCACGCCCTCGGCGTCCCCGCCCGACGGCGGATCGATGGCCACGCGGATGCTGTAGCGTCCGGGAGCAAGGCCGACCGTCTCCAGATCGATTTCCACGTTCGTGGTCTCGCCAATCGCGAGGCCCGGCACCACAATCGGCGGCGTTGGATCGAAGTACGCGGTGATGAACTGCCCCTCTTCGATGCACGTCGCCTCTTCGGGCGTCGTCGCCTCTGTCAGATGGCAGTAGGAGAACTGCACCGGGAACGGCCCGGCGTCGAGATCCCCGTTGTTGGTGATACACGCCGTCAGATGGATCGTCTGCCCCTTTTGCACCTGCACCGAGGGCTCGATCGAAAGCGGCATCAAGCGGCAGACCGTGAGATCCGGCAGCCGCGACGCCAGCAGCGTCAGGGTCGTCTGAAGCTCGTTGTTGCCCTCGTCCAACTCGTCGACAGCCGCTCCGGCGTCCGCGACCACCCGGATCTCGTAGATCCCCGGCGGAAGCGCCCGCACCGGCAAGCTCCCCACAAGGGTCGCGTCCCCGCCGGCCGCAAGCTCGATCCCGTTACAGCTCGCAGGGTCGCTGCACGGGAACGGATCCCAGCGGCGGCCTCCCTTGACGCGGTAGTAGAACCCCACGTCAAACGGTCCGCTGGCGGCACGGCCGGTGTTGCGCACAACCGAGCTCACCGTCACCACGTCGGCCCGCCCCTGTTCGGCGGGGGAAGCCGGGCTAAGGATCAGGCTCTCGGGATGCAGCTCCGCCTTCCTTGGCTGCGACGGGAGGATGGTCAGCGTCCGCACCATCTCGTTGTTCGCCTCGTCGAGTTCGGAAAGGGTGTCGTCCGGATCGACGATGACGCTGATCTCGTAGATCTTGGGGGCGTCGATGAGGCCGAGCCGATCGGCGTTGAGTGTCGCCGCCGCCTGTTGCGGCTCGCTGCCCAGCTGCGACAGCTGAACGCTCGCGAACCGCAGGCCGTTGATGAGGAACACCACCGGCACCGTCCGCGCAATGCCCTCACCGTCGTTGACGATCGTCGAGGTGACGCGGACCTCCTCGTCGAGACGCACCACCGGCAGGTCAAAGGAGATGCTCACGGGGTGCAGCTCCACCGGCATGACCGTCAGCCAGGCGCTCAAGGTGTTGTTCCCTTCGTCCTGCTCGGCGACCTGTTCGTCGACGTCGATCTGCGCGGTGATCTGGTAGGTCCCCGGCTCCAGGTTCCGCGCCGCGGGGTTGAGCACGCCGCTGATCTCCACGGACTGCCCCGCGGACGGCACGACCTTGGTGCTCGCCGCGGTCTCGCCGTAGGCAGGATCGAACGGCAGGCCCTCGATAAAGAACTGCACCTTGAAGAAGCTCTGGGCGCCCACCCCGAGGTTCACGACCTCGACTCTGACCTCCCACTTCCCCGCGTCCGGGGCCGACAGCGGCTCGAAGGTCATGCCGATAGGCTGCAGCTCCGGGAGTCCCAGGGTCGAGGTGACAAGCCTCATCGACGTGGTGAGCTCGTTGTTCAGCTCGTCGATCTCGGGGATCTGATTGGAGACGTCGGCAACGACCTTGATCTCGAAGGTTCCAAGATCCCAGTCCAGCGTGTTGAACGTGTGGGTGACCTCACGGAAGTCCTGTTGGCTCGGGCGGAGGTGCTCTTCCACCGTCTGCTCGAGTAGTTGCCACGGCTCGCCTTCCCGCGCCTCGCGGTAGAAGAACCCCACGGTAAAGCGCTCCGCGGTCCGCGCCCCGGTGTTGGTGATCCGAGCGTAGATCTGTACGTCCTCTCCGCGCGTCACAACGGAGGGCGGGTCGAGGACGATCTTCTGGACGTGGAGCTCCGCGAGCCCGTCCAGTGTCTGCCCCGTCAGGCCGACCGCGAAACCAACGAGCAGAACGACGCCCACTGCCAGAGTTGCTCTGTTCATCCTCCTTGCCTCCCTGCACGCCATGATTGCCTGCCCCTCCCTATCGATCAGTCTGTATCGTGTAGATCATTCCGTTGTCTCCACCGTAGTAGAACGACCGCACGTGCCTCGTGACGCCCGCCACGGTGATGTCGAACGCATCATAGACGAAACCGGACAGCACGCCGACTCCACGCGACGCCGCCGCGTCGATCGCGAACGCCACGCTTCCGTCACCCGAGAGAACGTACGGCTCCCCGGCCTCGTCGGCGAAGTGGAGCCGCCGCGTGGCGGGATCGACCGCGGGGGCGAACAACACCCCGGCGCTGGCCTGGAACGGCACGCTCCACGCGGGGGTTCCGTCGATCTCAAGCGCGATCACCGCCCCGGTGTCGGTCGTTGCATAGACCGGGTCGGCGCCCCGCAGATCGTAGACAATCGATCGCACCGCCCCCGAGAGCGCCCCTGTCTGAGGGTAGCTCCAGGAGAGCGACAGCCCCGCCTGCAGCCCGTTGCAGGGCGTGTAGGCGTGGACGTGGCCGTCGTCGGTTCCTACGTAGATCTTCCCCGGGCTCGCCGCCATGGCCGTCGCCGCGCCCGACGGGAGCGTCGCGCGACACATGACCTCCATCGACGGATCCAACGCCGCGACGCCGGAGGACGTCAGCGCGTAGATGAACCCGGTGAGATCGCTCACGGCAACCGCGTGGACCGGCCCGACGAGCTCGTCGGCACGCTGCATCACCGGGTAGTCCTGATCCACGGCGAGAAGCCCGGCCTCGGTTCCCACGTAGAGCACGCGCCGATCGCCCAGAACGAGCGAACGAACCGCTCCGTCGGCCGTGGGAAGGACGATCTGATCGACAAGCCCGCCGGTCACAAGGTCGAGAACAAGGATCTCGCCGGCCGAGGTTCCAACGTACACCGCGTCGCCGGTGCCCACGACAAGGACGGTGGGCGATCCCGAACCCGTGATCTCAACGTCGAAGCGAAGCTGCGGCGGCTCGCCGCGGCCGTACGCCGCGACACGGCCTGCATCGGTGGCGGCGTACAGAACGCCCGTCGCCCGATCCAGGGCCAGATGGCGGACCGCCCCGCCGGGTCCCATCTGCGAGAGCACCGCTACAGGGTCGTGCGCGGTGACAACGGAGAACGCCACGTCGTCGAGCACGTTGTTGAGCTCGCTCGACTCGTCGACCGCCGTCCCCACGTCCACGATGAACGTCAGGGTGAACCCGCCGACCGTGGTGGTGTCGAGCGGGAAGACGATCTCGATCGAGCGGTTCGGTGCCAGCTCGAGCGGCTGCGACACGCCGAGCTGCCACGATCCGGCCTGCTCGTAGCCCACCTGGAACGGTCCCGAAGGCAGCAGGCCGCTGTTGGCGATCGTCACGTGCACCGTTGCCGGCACACCCACAAGAAGCGGCAGCGGATGTGAGAACCGCAGCCCCACGATCTCGAGATCCGGTTTGACATCGCCTGTTGCCTCAACGGTCGCGCGGGCTTCGTTGTCGCCCTCGCTCTGCTCCTTGATCGCGTCGTCGGCGTCCGCACGCCCCACCAGGGTGCTCAAGCCCGGAGCGTCCGGCGCCGAGATCGACAGCGAGATCGTGTGCGACGCGCCGACGGGGAGCGCCGGCACTGGCTGCACCGAGGCCGCCGGGCCGCTCGACGCTCCTTCCCACCACAGCGCGGCCACGGACGGGCCGGCCGGCTGCCTCCCAGTGTTGCGGATCGTCCCCTCCACGACCAAGGTGTCCTGGAGGCTCACCCCGGCGCTCGGATCCACCGACAGCCGCTCGAACACGAGGTTCGGTTCGTCGGTCGGCGGCACGCCCGACGTCGGCGCGCCGACCAGGAAGCGGACGGACAGCGCGTTGTTGTGTTCATCCTGCTCCTCGATCTCGCCGTCCGGCGACCCGTCGACAGTCGGCGGGTCGATCCAAACGGTGGCCTCGTACAGCCCGACGACCATCGCATCGGCGGGAAGATCGAAACGGATCGTTCGCTTCGCCCCGCGCGGAAGCCCGGGCACGTCCACGATCTGCGTGTGCGTCGACGGGCCCACCGTCGCGCAGCGGCAGAGCACCACGCCGTCCGATGTCGCGTCTTCGCAAACAAGAGTGCCGCCGCCGAGCGCCTGCGGGCAGGAGACGTCGAGAACGACCTGGAAGTGGTCGGCGTCGATGTCCCCGGTGTTCCAGATCGCCGCCTCGATGGTCACCGGATCCGACGGCAGGATCGGCGAGGTGGGAGCGGTGTGAAGCTCGGTGGCGTGCAGCTCGGCGAGGCGGGGATCCGGAGGAAGGATCTCCACCGACAGGCTGATCTCGTTGTTCCCCTCGTCGACCTCGGGGAGGCGGTCGTCGGGATCCACGACCGCACGGAGGGTGTACTCACCGGCCGGCAGGTCCTCGGTGGGGAGCACGCCCTGCACGCGGATGCGCTCGTCCTCGGCAAGGCCAGAACCGAGGTAGTAGTAGGTGTCCAGGCGCCGGTTGCCGATGTAAAAGGCGACGACAAACCCCGTTGCCGCCATGTCGCCGAGGTTCTCGATCTCGGCGGTCGCGTGGATCGTATCGCCTACGTGCACAGGACCGGCCCCGATCTCGAGGCCGCGCGGACGAAGCTCGCTTCCCTCGATGGTCACCCCGACGATCATCTCGTTGTTCGACTCGTCCGACTCCTGGATGTCGTCCTCCGGATCGACCACCAACCGCAGCTCGTAGGCGCCGGGCTCGGGGAAGTCGCTCGAGGACAGATCAAACGACTCCACCAACGAGTTGTCGGTCTCTTCGACACCGAGCGTGTGCAGCGGGCTCACCTCAACCGGATCCGGGGAGCCGATCATGTCGCCCACCGGCTGCACGTAGAGCGCAATGCGGAAATCCTCCGCCGCGCCGCCGCCGACGTTCATCACCTTGATGCTCACGTCCAGCCTGCCGCGATAGGGGACCGGCGTGTCGCGGTTGAACCACACTTCCACGGGGCGAAGCTCCGCCAAGATGTCATCGGACGGCACGACCGAGCAGAAGCCGGTGATGTCGTTGTTCCCGGGATCGAGCTCCTGTAGGCCAAGGGGAACCCCGATGCGGGCGCGAACCGCGAGGGTCACCTCGTCTCTGAGCACTCCCAGAAGCTTGCTGCGGCACTCCGCTTCATAGGCGTTCTGCTCACTTGCGCTTCCGTCGATCGGCAGAACCGAAAGCTCGTCCCAGAGAAGGTCCGCCAGCTCCCGTCCGGTTCCAAGCGACCGCGCCAGAAGGAGGCTCTGATCCCTTGCCAGGCCGGGGACCGGCACGGTGGCAAACGGCACCCACGCGCCCTCGGCAAGCTCTCGGGGATCGCTCACCGTCCAGGGAAACGACGCGAAGCAGTCGGTGACGGCCGTCTGCACGAGCCCCAGCGGCGCCAGCTCGAACGTGACGACAAACGACCCGGCGGCGATCCCGCCGGTGTTCTCGATCTCGGTCTCGATCTGCAGCGTGTCGCCGTACTCCACGGGCGAGGCGGGGGCAAAGGCGAGGCGCGTTGGATGAAGCTCGGGCTGCGGCGGGAGGATCTCCAGGAGGGTGAACGCGCGGTTGTTGGTCTCACTGTCTTCGACGATCGCCCCGGCGGCGTCCGCCTCTGCGGTCACCTCGTAGGTTCCCGGGACAAGGTCAACGGTGTCGATCTGCCCGGCGACCCACTGCGCGCCACGGGGCCCGAGGCCCTCGACCGCTGTGACAACGAAGCCGCACTCGGTGGGCTTGTCAACGCGCCGCCACGACAGCCGCACGGTGAACGGCCCCGCGTCCGTGGCGCCAAGGTTCCTCACTTCGGCCTGGACGAACACCAGCTCGCCCTGGGCGACGCTCGTCCCCGGCTCGACAACGATCTCCGAGAGGAACAGGTCCGTGCCCGCCCATCCGGTGGCGCCCACCCCGCACAGGATCAACATCGCCGCCATTACGCCCACCGCGAGGTGCGCCGCGGACCTGGTACGCATCAAGCTCCTCCTCCTGCCCCTCATCCCCTCCTGCGCGGCGAGAGCCGCTCTCCCTGCCTACCGGTCCGAACTGCCCCCCTCGAACGTTCTCAGACTGAACGCGTAGAGCAACCCGTCGGCCTCCGATTGCGTCAAAAGGTAGTTGGTGGATGTGCCGTAATACACGATGGGCGGCGAGAGCTTCCCCTTGGACACGCTGTTGAATCGGAAGTCCACGAGGTTCTGGTTCGCGCTCTCATCCTGGGTTGTACCCCAGATCTCGATCTGGGAGTTGCTGTCGAAACTGTCGCTGTAAGCCCGCAGCTCCCCGACGGCGCTCACCACGAACACCGCGTCGATCTGGGTCCCCTCTCCAGAGATCGTCTCCCCCAGTAGCACGCCAACCGGCGCCTGCAGAGACAGCTCGGTTGGATACGCCCCCAGGCGGTCGCTTCCACCGTAGGCGGGAAGCGTCTCGGTGCTCTCGAAAACCTCGTCGTCTGGGTTGTATTCCAGGCGGTGGATGCCGCGCGCCGTTGTCGCGTAGACAACGACGTGCTGGAACACATCGTCGTCTCCGTTCACTACAGTGATGCCGGTGATCTCCGAGACGCCCACATCGTCCGCACTCGATACGCTCCCGGGAATCGTCGAGTTGGCGGCCGGCCTCGTTCGCTCCGAGTGCAGCTTTTCGCCGCCGAAGAACACTCGTGTGCCCCCGGCACTCACAACCAGCGGGGTTGTGATCTCGTCCCTCACAGGTATAGCCTGCCGTTCGTCAGGTGATGTGAGATCATCTACGTACCGATACACCTTGTCGCCTCCGGCGAACCAGATCGCGGGGCCATCGTCCATTGTCACGGCCACCGGCGGATGCAGCATCGGCTCCTCGGCCAGCTCCTGCCACCTCAATCCGCCATCACTTGCACGAAGGGTGAACACCCGATCCGGGGAGCTCACAACCACGACCCGCTCGCCGGTGTTGTCCACAAAGGTTATCGGGGCGCCCTGAAGCCCGCCCAGCGCCGTGCCGCCCACCGTGGGGCCAACCCGCCACCGCTTCTCCCCCACGAGCAACGCCCCGCTGGACGCCGTGTCGCTAGCGACCTCCACCGCGTACACGTAGCCGTCCGCGCCCACCGCTGCCGTGAGGTACACCGTCGCCGTCCCGAAGCCACCCTCGGGCGGCACCACCTTGAGTCCGATGAGCTTCGGCTGCTCACCATCGATTGCCTCTGGGCTCCAGTCGGCAAGCGCGGCAGATCCGCTGAGCACCGAGGTGGCTCCGAGGAAGCTTTGACCTTCCACCGTGTTCCCGTCCGCTTGCTTCACCAACTCGGTTGTCAGGTGGTAGACGTAGTTGTCAAGGACCTGCATCGCGACTTGCTTGCGATCGACGCCCGGCTCGTCCTCCTCTGTCCGGCATCCGGGACGCTCAGGGTAGGTCCACGCATCGGCTGCCGAGTGAAACGTGAGAAACCGTCGCGGCGTGTCAATTACCGGCTGGCTCACCATAAAATTCGAGTCGCGGTCAATGAGCGAGAGCCTGAACTGGAGGTCGTATCCCGTTCCCAGATACTCCGTGCCGCGCAAAGCACCCGGGCGAAACGGCCGCACAATCTGCAAGTAGCCCTGCCCCGCTTCGCCGGGTTTGAGGTCGTCCTGGGATGGAGCTGTCGTTAGGACGCTGCCCTCGTACTGCTGGAACTCCGTGCTTTCTCGCAGTCGGTACTCAAGCTGCATCACGAGGCTTTCCTTCTCCACCGTCTGCGTCCCAAGATTCACCACGCCTGCCAGAATCAGTGGTATCCCCTGGACGGTGTCGCCCATCGGACAGCTGCCGAGCTCAAGGAAGTTGACCCTGCCCTCGGTCGGATAGAGCTCCAGGAACAACCTCGGGGTGAGGATCTGGACAGAGATGTCCAGGGGGTCCCCCTGGTCGTCGACGAGCGCCGTCTCGAACGGACCGAAGATGAAAAGGTCGTAATGCCCCGGCGCCTGATCGACGAGGAGCCACGGCACCGCAGGTCTGCTGACCGCCCCCTCCCCGCTCAGCCCGGGAAACCAGCCGATGCCGACCTGGCCGCTTCGCCCGGTGTGCCGCTCCACGTAGTAGATCTCGATCTCGAACGGATCCACCGACTCGCCCGCTGTGAGCTCGAGCACCGGCAAGAGGGTGATGGTGTCTCCGACGATCGCCTGGTCGAGCGTCGCGTCCCCACGGTCCGTCGCAGGATTGGGAACCACTTCGAGTTCGACGTCAACAAGCCGCACGTTCGCCGCGCTCGCCTCAACCGCCCCGGCAGCAAAACCGGCCGCTGTCAGCAGGGCGATTGACGCAACAGCCGCGCGGACAACAAGCTTCCACTCTCGCATGCGCCCACCTCGCTCGTTCAAGATCCCGCGCCGTCGCCCTGCGCGTCGGCTGTCTGGATGTCGATCATGGGAAGCCTCGTAGCCCGGCTCCTAACGAATCGGCAGGCGGACGTTCGATCGCCCGCCGTTCGAGCCTTGCTCCCCTGCTGTCGTTTGCCCTCCTCGCCCGCTGTTGCGCGCCCTCTAGATCGCGAGCATCAGCGCCAGGCCGAAGAACTCGCCGATGACAAACGTCGCCTCGATCAGCGCCTGGAGCCCCTGCTCTGCCTCGTGCTGGCTGAACACCATCTCTCCATCAGGCACTGCCTCCATGTCGAAAGTGTAGAGACGGCTGGTGTCGCGCTCGTCGTCGAAGTTCTCCTCCACAAGGATGACTGTGCGGTTGTCCTCGTCCGTACGCCAGGACTCGCGAATCGCGTCGTTGACGTTCGGCCGTCCGAAACGCGTAACTACAAGAGGAATCTGGTCGAGCCGCTCGGAACCCAGGTCGGTGACCATGATGAAGAAGCTGTCCAGGGCGCCGATCTCGAGGCCCGGCTCGAACGCCGGAAGGATCGCCATCGCGACCCCGTCGGCGACGCCGCCGACGCCGACCGCCACCGCCTCCAGCTCCTCGATGCGCGGCGCGGCGGTGGCGATCACACCTAGATCGCTCCCCTTCACCATGTCAATGGCGAGCAGTGCGAACCGATCCGATCCGAGTTGGATGCCTCGTACAGCGAAGAAGCCCCGCGGATCGTTCATGAACTCGTCGCGGGCGGCGTCGGCCGACGCGGCGTCGGCGTTGATCTCGGCCATGACATCGGCGATCGCCTGGAGATCCGCAGCGCCCGGCACGGCGAGGAACCGGTCGAGCGCCCCGGCGGTTCGTAGCCGGCTGTCAGCGAGTGCGCCCGTCAAGCCCGCCGCAAGCACGACCGCGGCCACTGCCACAACTGCAAACGCCCGTCTTCCAAATCCACAATGAGCCATACGATGTGCCTCCTCGTTCTCGCTCCGGCCAGTATAGAGGATCGCTTCGACGAAATGAAGAACAGATCGCTTCATCGTTCGCGGCTTCATTCCGACCTCCTTCCGTCGCGTCACGTCCGGGTCCGATGACCCGCCGTTCCCGCGTTGCACGACAACCTACACGCGGTCGACGGATGCGTTCCGCAGTGGCAATGGACCGAAACGGCGACGCCTTCGCCGCCTACGGCCGCACCTCGAAGCTCACTTCGGCCGTCGCCAGGCAGCCGTCGGCGCCGGTCGCCCGGAACTCCATCCGCTCGGTCCCGAGCGACGGGGCAACCACGGCGCGCAGCACGCTGGTTCCCGCGGGCAGGGTTCCAAGCGAAAACGGCAGTTCGCGCCCTGTCGGGGTGTGGTCGACCCCGGTGATCGTCGCCTCCTCGGAGAGCGTGATCGTGAACACGATCTCCTCGCCGCCTCGGTAGTCCGCCTTGTCGGTGGTCACCGTGAGGGCGAAGCCGGCACAGGGATCCACGCCGGATCCATCGGAGGGACGGATGTCGAACACGCCGTCGACAACAGCGGTGTAGGGATAGGGGAACGGCCGCCGTCCGGAGGCGAGGTTGTACCACGCGTCCTGCAGCCCGTGCTCGGCGCCGTGGGGGTTCCATCCGCAGTTCAGGTGGAACAGCTCGGCGCCCAGGCCCGCGTGCTGCAGACCGTCACACACCACGGCGTGTCCCTCGGCCGGCCGCGCCGTTCCGTCGGTCGACGTCCGCGTCCCTGTGGAGAGGCCAAGAAGCACCGGAAGCCCCTCGAGAACGTTTCCCACCAGCAGATCGCGGAAGCCCTCCATGGTCAACGCGTACGGCGGCCGGTCGGCGTCGCTCACCCGGCGGTAGTCCGCCGACGCGTAGCCCCACACGTTGCGGCACGCCGTGTCGTACGGCTGCGGGCTTCCCGCCAAGGCGACCGCCACGTCCGACACGTAGGCATAGGACGCGCCGCTGCCGTAGTCGGTATGCACCGACACGCCCGCGGCAAAGGAAAGCCCGCTTCTGATTGCGTCGGTCGGATCGGCCGCGGGATCCCCGGGGTAGGCGAACGCCTTGGTCCCAACGGGCGCCTCCACCGAGCCGCCGCTCTCGCCGACATAGTGATCCGACGCGGTGAACGTCACGGCGCGCGGTCGGCGATGGTGGTAGAGGATCTGCGCCAGCGCGGTGGCGACACATCCCACCTTGCAGCCGGAAGGGCACTGCGCGTCGTAGGGAGCCCCCTGGTCCCACGTGGCGAACGCGAGCAACGGGTCGACGTCCGTGGCCTCGGACAAGGCCAACGTTGCCGCCGGCAGGATCGACAACGTCGGCGGGCCCTGCGTCACCGCCCCGATCTGCAGGTCGTACGCTTCATCGATCGCCTCCCAGCGCGCCAGGTTGGCGTCTCGGTCGGGAGCGATCCCTTCGGCGATCGCCTGCAGGCGGAGCTCAAGGTCCTCGCGGAGAAGGTGCAGCAGGATGTTCTCGTACACATCTTCGTGGCGAAACGCCGAGCCCGCGGAGTAGGCGACCAGCGGGTGCATCTCCGAGTCCGCGGCGATGACGAGAAAGCCGAAGGAGTCCTCCGCCTCCTGCTCGCAGGCGAGCTGGAACACATAGGCCAGAAGCTCGCCGTCTCCCGCGTCGCCCCGCAAGGTCGCGAAGGCCACCGCCATCAGGC
>Ga0272442_10001309_pt1 | contig 38065 bp, 23 predicted proteins | sample SSMForm2O_FD_200262 | JGI IMG/M metagenome (GOLD analysis project Ga0272442, IMG submission 200262) | Marine sediment archaeal communities from Little Sippewissett salt marsh, Falmouth, MA, United States - SSM-Form-2O | ecosystem: Environmental > Aquatic > Marine > Wetlands > Sediment ... | reverse complement strand
TCATTCGCCGTGACAGGCGACCTGAAATGCTCGCGGATGTAGAGCACGGCTGAAACCACCAGATCGTCCCGTATCGCCAGCATGTTCGTCGACTCCCGTGCCACCACGCCTGTGGGCGGGACACGCGCCGACTCTACTTTCTCGCCGCCAATCATTCTGAAAAGCATCTCGGCGGCCAGCCAGCCCATCCGCTCCATCGGCACCCTTATGCTCGAAAGCATTGGATCGGACGTCATGCACTTCACTACGTCGTCGCCAATTCCCATCACCGCTATGTCCTCCGGCACGCGCCGGCCACACGCCATCGCGCGCCCGGGAATTCCCTTGGAGTCCTTCTGGTTGAGAATGCCGCACGGCACGGGCAGCCCCGAGATCAACTCGGTGGTCGCATCCTCATCGGAGAGCACCGCATGGAGATTACTGGGGCCCGGGATCAATTCTCCACCGGCCGGCTCAACGGCCTCACGAAATGCGGATCTCAACTCCTTGAACGACTCCGTTTGGTGGTGGCCCAGAATTATGAACTGCTCGAGCCTCAGCGAGAGCAGGTGCTCTGCCGCCAGGCGCGCGACCGCAACAGGGTCGACGGTAACCGACGGCATCCTGATGTTCCCCGCGAAGGGCGCCACAAACACCATCGGCAGACGGAGGCCCTTGACCCGCCAGAGCTCATTGGGCGAAAGGGCAACCACCACCCCGTCCAGCCCCTGCACCCGTTTCGGCGAATCATGCGGATCAGTGATATGGATCAGATCCACGTTGAAGGCACCCTTGGCCTCGGCATATTGCAGAGCGCCGGTCAGAACACGCCGCCCGTGATCCGAGATCAGCCACCCCATCACCCCGATTCGCCTGCGCTTCAACTCCGCCATCGACAAAATGATATGTTGCTCGCCTACATATTGACAAGTAAGAACCCTTCTTCGGGTTGCGTAGTCCTCGGTAGGATGGATCAGGAGAAACCGGGGCTCATGGCAATCGGTAGCAGTCGACAGCAATCGGTTCCCCGAGTCCCAACACAAAGGGGAAGAACCGTGAAAGCAACCCTCAGCACTCTGGCAGCATTCATCGCACTGGCCACCGGCACCTGGGCCGGAGAGCGTGTAATCCACTTCCGGAACAACGGTACGGGGGCCTACCCCGACGCCGACCCGCCCCTGGAATGGTCGGTCACGAAGAACGTGAAGTGGCACTGGCACACGCCCGTGCTGGGCAAGACCATCTCCGGGCCGCTGGTCGTAGGCGAGCGCATCGTCACGCTCGCCTCGCCCATGATAATCGTCTGCCTCGACAAGAACACCGGGAAGGAGCTCTGGCGGCGCGAGAAACACCTCGAAGCAGCACAGGGCGGAAAAGACAAGGCCTTCGAAATCCACGAGGCCATTCGCCGCGATCACCGAATCAAGGAGCTGGCCTCCATTCTCGGAGTCAAGGAGAAGGGCGCAACCAGCCTCGCCAGGACGCTCGACCCACGTAAAGGGCTCGGCGCCAGGCTGAAGGCCAAGGGTATGAGCGCGGAAGACAAGGCGTTCGTCCAGAAGCAGATCAAGCTCGTCGAGGCGGCCATTGCCGACGGCAAGGCCAACAAGGCCAAATACGAAGCGGAGCTGGCCGACCTGAAAACGAAGGTCCCAACCGAGAAGCACGCCATCAGGGCCGGCAGCTATCTCTGTGCAACAACCCCGGAATCGGACGGCGAACGGATCTTCGCCATATTCTCGCCCGGCCTCCTCGTCTGCCACGACCTCGAAGGCCGACTGCTGTGGACGCATGCCCTTGTCAACGACCGCGGCGGCCTGCCAAAACGCAGCTGGGGAACCTACACCAAGGTGCCGGCTCTGGCGGACGGCAAGCTGGTCGCCGCCTGGGGTGACATTATCCACTGTCTCGACGCAAAAACCGGCAACGTCATCTGGAAAGGACAGGACAGTGGCGCGCACTGCGCCGCATGCCCCGTTATCGGCACAATCGGCGGCAAACACTACGTCGCCCTTGGCGGCCGGCAGGTGCGGTCGCTCGATGACGGCAAGCTGGTCTTCACGGCGGAAGTGGACGGTGCGCTGCGGGCACCGTTGTACGGACAGCGCAGCGTCAGCGCCGATCGCCGCACCTTCTACTACGGCGGGTTTGCAATGCGCCTGCAGGAGGACCCGGCCAAACCGGTCAAGCTGCTCTGGCAGCTCGGGCCCGAGAACTGGATGGCGAAGAAGGGCAAGGACACTCCGCCCAACCTGGGCGAGAAACCGGTTTTTGGCGGCAGTCACCAATATTGTCCGCCGGTCGCACACGAGGGCATCGTCTACTACCAGAACACGCACAACAAACGCTTCTTCTCGGCACTGGACGCGGAAACCGGCAATATGATTTACGGTCCGCACGAGAACCTGACCGGCGCCACTTACTCGGACCTCACCTTGGCGGGCAACTATCTGTTCCTTTTCGACAGCGGCAAAGGGGGCGGCCGATGCATCATACTCAAGAAGGGCCGGACCTTCGAGAAGGTCGGAGAGAACCAACTGGAACCCCTGACCTGGAACAACCCGGTGTTCGAGGGCAAGCGCATGTACGTGCGAACACACCGCTCGCTGTTCTGCATGGAAAAACCGCAATAGTCGGGGCATCTCATCCCCTGCCCCGTACCCTCCTGCCCCGACAGAATGACAGGCCTTGGAAGACATATTGACAAGTAAGACCAACCGTATCGGTTGCGTACTATTGGTAGGACTACTATGAGTGTTCAGAAAGAGAAGCGCTGGATAATAGCTGCGTTCCTGGTCGCCACGGTCGCAATCCTGGCCGTGATGGCCATGCAGATGCGGAAACTGGCGACCGGGAACCAGGGCCTGATGGGGACCGGCACTGACGGCACGCGCGTGGATTCGGTGAAGGATCTCGCCGCGGCTCTCAAGGACCCGGCACGGCGCGATGCAGCCCTGGCGGTTTTGGGCGAAAACGAGGACGTGACCGTCGTCGAAATGCTCGCAAGCCTGGCCCACAAGGCAAGCGACCCGGAGGTGCGCGCGGCGAGCTGCACCGCGCTGGGCAAGCTTGGGAACACGGACGGCGAACACGTACTGACCATAGCCTGCAGGGACTTCGACCCCGAGGTCCGCAAGGCCGCCATCGAGGCACTCGGCCTGCTGGGCACTCCCACTGCTCAGCACGCGACGTCCAAGGCGCTGACCGACGTTGAACAGGATGTCCGCCTGATTGCCGCACAGACCCTCGCAAAGCACGGTGGGGACGCATCCGCGCTAGGGGGTCTTCTGAGTGCCCTCAGGGCCGAGGTCGAAGCCGGGATTCGTGCGGAAATTGCCACCGCACTCGGCCGCATTGACGAAACAGACGCGCGCGGGGCGCTGGTGGATACGCTTGACGCCACGACGGAAAAGGATGCCGCCGTCCGATTGAACGCGGTGAAGGCACTTGACGCCATAGACGACAACTACCGCGTGAAGGGAGTCGCCTGTGCGATAGCAGACACCGATGCATCGGTTCGTGGCGAGGCAAAGCGCATATTCGGAGAACTCGGTGTCGACGCACTTCCCGAGATCGCCGAGGCACTCAGATCGAGCGAGCTGGTGAACGTCATCAGGTGCCACGAAGGCGTGCACCGCGACGTCCTGCACGTGGTCGCCGGAATGCAATCGCCTGACGCCGCGGAATCGCTCTTCCTGCTGCTGAATCTTGCCGTGCCGACCAGCGCACGTGATGCCGGCCGTGACTCTGTCCGGGACGAAGCCATCGGCGCGCTGGTCAGAATCGGTCCGGCATCGATCCCTCCAATCGCGACCAACGTGCTCAACGCGGGCAGACGCTGGCCTCTCAAAGTGGCGGCATCCCGGGTCTTCAAGACCGTAGGCAGCCCAGCAGTGAAGCCGCTGAAGGAGTATGCCGACTCCCGGATCGCCCTGGCCTCAAGCGACGAGGCGAACCTCTGGATCGATACCCTGAAGGCGATAGGCGGCCCCGATGCCAACGAGGCCGCCAGGGCGATGACTGAACACGACCCCGCCAACGTACTTCGCAAGCTGTCGGCTTCAGCCAGGCCCGTAGCGCCTGGGCCCCGCAGACCTGCCCCACAATTGGAAGAGTACCACCTGGTACTCTATGACGGCATCTACGGCGGCAACCCGCCGAACGCCTATGAGAAACGCAAGAACAACCTCCCATTCGTCTCCGGCGGCCAGAATATCCAACCCATCAGGGCATACGTTCCTCAGAGCCGCAAGAACCTCGTGCTCGATCTTACACGGACCAGGGATGGTTGGCAACGCGTATTCGTCCATCACCTCAGTCACAACAACGGGCGTTCATTTGCCAAGGTCGTCAAGGCCAACACCGGCGATAATGCCCTGTCGTTCGAGCTCAAAGTCGTCGCTAACAGAGACGCATACGTCCGGGGGGGCTACGGCGAGTATTCCGTGTCCGCACGGAAGACCGGGAACGGACAATATCGCGGAACGTATACGGGCTCCTTCCGCGGATTGCCGATCGAGGGGACGGCCATATGCACCAGATGCCCGAAACGCCGCCCGCTCCGGGCGGGATGGGAACCCGTCAAGCCGAACGAACACCCGCGCATGCTGTTCAGGAAATCCGACATCCCGGCGCTGCGCGCGAGATTGAACACGCCGTTCGGCAGGGAAGCTTTCCGGCGGCTGATGTGCACTCCCTCGCGCGGTGAAGTGTCCCGACGTCATGTCGCCCTCGGCGTTCTCTATCAACTGACAGGAGACGCCCGCTTCGCGATGGAGGCCATCGCCATCACTCGCCGGGAAATGGAGAACAAGGATTTCGGCGTCGGCGGCGCCGGCCATATCTGGGGTCCGCGGTTCAGCAACATCGCGCTTGCCTACGATCTCTGCCGGGACGCATGGCCGGAAGCGTTCCGGGCGGAAGTGAAAAGCTACATCAGGGCCGGGGCCTTCACCGGTACGGTCAAGATGTTCTCCCTCAGCAATATGGCCAACGACCATCCCTGCAGCAACTATTACTCCCCTATCTGCGGCGGCGGCGCCATGCTGGCGCTGACCTACTGGATGGAACCCGGACCGCCCCCCGCACCGAGTGCAGGTACGGAACTAATAGTGCCTCCCCCCCTCAAAGGCACTCCACCAAAGGGCGCGCCCGTTGTCCCGCTGCGCCCCAACTTCCCGCCGGCCCGGTGGATATGGTCCGGGCTCGCACCGCTGGCCGGTTCGGCGGGTGAATTGCTCGCCGCCCTGAACGACCCCACGGGCGCCTCGATCATGCCGGGTGCCGCTCTTGTCTACGAAAAACACAAGATGGAATTCGGTCCGATCGAACAGCGCTACATGCGCGGGCAGTCGATATTCCCGTGGACGGCGTTCAGCGAGGAGGAACCCGAGGCTTCGGGGGCGGGCGCAGTCCTCTACACCATACTCGAGAACAACCGTGAAGGCTTCTACAGCGTCCGACTGCCCGGACAGGGCGAAGGCGTACTGAAAGCCAACGGAGCGGTGCTGCCGAACGGCGCGATCGTCCATCTCAAGGAAGGCCTGTACCCGCTGCTTCTCGGCTACTGCGGTCAGAAGGACATGGTGGCCGGTATCGACGTTGTCTTCCGTTTTGTGACCGATGATCGCAGTGAGATCGAAATCATCATGGCCGAGCGGAAGCAGAAGGCAATGCAACAGAAGGTCGCTTACGACTTGGCACTGGCCGACCACAAAGCCACGGGCATGAACGGCGGCCTCATCGATACGTTCTACAGGTCGGTGATGAGCATGTTCCGGAGCCACCGCTTCGTGAACGGCAACGGCGGATTCCAGTCAGAGGGCGCCGGCTACACCAGCTTCTCAACCGTAACGCCGGTACGCTATGCCGCCGCCTGCTGGCAGATGTTCGGCCAGACCGTTACCCCGTGGATGGACATGGACCATTTCCCCACCCGGTACGCGGCAACCGCCGTACTGACCCCGATGCGCGGCAAGTGGGGATACGAATACGCAATTCCGAGCCAGTCGTTCAACGGCGGGGCTGAAGGGTCCGCAGCCCTTAATTTCATAACCATCGGTTTCCCGTTCATCGAGGAGAAGTACAAGCCGGGCGTCCTCTGGGTCTGGAACAAGATGAAGGGCGTTGAGCCCGACAATCCGGAATCCTACGTGAACTTGTTCAAGGGCCGCTGCAACGCCATCTACACCTTCCTGAACTACCCGCTTGACGGCACAACGGGCAGGACGTCAATCAAGCCGCAACATCCGCGCGAATGCTTCCCGAACCACTGGCAGGCGACTACCAAGGGACTGTACATGTTTCGCAACCGCTGGCAGGACGAGAACGACATCGTCTTCCAGGCATATGCCAACACGCTGGTGACGCGCGGCAACATGGGACCCGACGCCGCCGGGCTGCGCCTCGCGGGGCTGGGCTACAAGTGGACCTTTGACGGCGAAGGCAAGAAGACCGGGGCAGCCGGCAATTTCTTCCCGTTCATAGTGCATGACAACATGGTGATCGGGAACGGACGGGCGCCCTGCCGGGTCCTGTCCTGGGAAGCCGACGACGACGGTTCCGGCCATGTCGCCATGGACACCAGCGTCGCCTATCACGTGGCGGGCAGAAAGAACCGAGCGGGACACGGACGTGACGGCGTATGGCTGCTCGATCAACCCGAATACAAACCGGGGATCACGGGACTCCGTGCCGTTGCAGTCGACTACAGCGGAAAGTGCGGAGCGCCGGCCCTGATAGCGCTGGTCGACAGGATCGAAGGGCCGGGCGAACGCAAGTGGGTCTGGCAACCACCCGCATCCCGAGGAAGAAGCGAGGGCTATCGCCTCGAAAGACGCAAGGCGGGATTCACGCTTCACCAGGGCCCGGATGGACGCGCGCGTGCGGACGGCAAGAAACCCGCGTCCATGAACCTGACCTTCGTGGGCGGCAGCGAACGAACGGTAATGACAAACGGTGTGCTCGAAGTCGCAATGGACAGAGCGCACAAGGCCGAAGTCATGAAAAAGCTCGGAATCAAACGCGAAAGCCGGCTGCCGGATTCCTACAACGAAGAGTTCGATATCATGGTTCCGGCACCCGAGGGCGAGAGTTTCTTCTGCATTATCACACTCCAGCATGGCGAGCCGCCGCGGGTCACACGCGTATCCGGAAAGGGACTGGACACCGTGGTCCAGGTCGGCGGCAGGCGGGTTTCGTTTGACGGGACAAAGCCGGTCATACAGGATATCGAGTGAAACGCCGCCAGGAGTGAGTGATGCTGCAGCTTAGAGGACCTGACCGATTTTGCGTGCCGCGAGGCGAATCCACTGCACCCGACACCTGGTCCCCTCCCCCGCGCCCCGTAGCCGTGCCGACAGGCGGCGTGACCGTACGGGAAGGCAGCCTGTTCCACGCCACCATGCGGGAGAACATCTCCTATCTGTTACGCTCCTTCTCGGCCGACCACATGCTCTATCACTTCCGGAAGCGTGCGGGGCATGCGGACCCGCCGGGCGGCGAAACACAGGTCAGCTTCTGGGACACGAACCTCGAAGGCAGCAGCGCCGGCCGGTTCCTCATGGGCGCGGGCAACACGCTGCGCTGGATCGAGGACGGCGAGCTGCGCGGGCGCATGGATGCAATCGTCGACGGATGGATCGCGAAGATCGTCGCACGCGATCCGGAAGCGATATGGATCCATGGGCTCGGCATGCCGCACTGTTACGAGATCACGGCGATGGAAGCGTACATGGACCACTACCTCGCTACCGGCGACGGCCGCTATCTCGAAGCCATGGAAGGCGCGTGGGAAATGATCCACCGGCATTGGCAACACGCCGGCGGCAGCATCGCAATATGCGAGGGCCATGACTACCCGCCCGACTCGCGTTTCATCGACAGAAAGAAACACACCGGCGAATTCTGCGGCAGCGTGTTCTGGGCAAAGCTCGGCCAGCGTTTCCATATGCTGCGACCGGAAGAGGAGCGCTACGTGGCCGAGATCGAGAAGGCCATCTACAACGTCGCGCTCGCCAACCAGGCGCCCGGCGCCGGCATCCGGTACCACGCCCACCTCGAAGGCCACAAGGCGCGCGCGCTCGAGATCAACACCTGCTGCGAAGGACAGGGCACCCGGTTCCTCGGCTCCCTGCCTGAATACATCTACTCGATCGCGGATGACGGCCTGTACGTGAACCTGTTCGCGGCCAGTACGATCGAGTGGAACGGGATAGAGCTGAAACAGGAAACCGACTTCCCGTTCGACGGGGAAATATCACTTACGATCGCTTCCCCTGGAGCGCGGCGGGCCTCCGCCGCATCTGCCGGGATACGCATCCGCGTCCCCGGCTGGGCAGCGGCGGATGTCGAGTTCTCCGTGAACGGTAAAGTCATCGCCACAGGCAAGCCGGGCAGCTATGTCACTATCGAGCGCGAATGGTCGGACGGTGATACCATACAGTTCGAATTGCCCATGGAGCTGCGGCTCACGCTCTATCGCGGCGCCGATAACTTCGATTGGCATATCCGTTTCGCGATCGAGTACGGACCGATACTCATGGCGGTGGTCGGCCCACCGCGCGACAACATCCCGGTCTATCTCGCGGAGGAACCCGGAAAATTCCCCGACTGGCTGGAACCGATCCCCGGCGAGCCGCTGCACTGGCGGGTACGAACGCTTCCCGAATACCGGGTGGTTCCCTACTGGGAACTGGGCGGAGACCAACACTTCTCCTGCTATCCCGTGCTCACCGGCGAGGAACAGGTCTCTCGTGCCCAGCCGAAAGAATAAGTAACCAGGCAAAGGAGACAACTTCATGAATGGATCAACGAAACACGTGGCCGCGCTTGTTGCTGCGCTATTCCTCACCGAAGTCAACTCCCCGGCCGGGGATGCGCTGAGGGTCAACATAGTTCGAACAAACGTGGTCAACAAATCGTTCTCCGGAATCGGTTTTGGCACCACCGCACATCTCGGCAAGACCACGCCACGGGATGTTGCCGACGTCTTCGCGAAACGCTGGCGTGAGGCCTCGCCCTCACACGCGCTTGTTGCGCATACATGGGACTGGGAATGGGCTTCCGCCGTTCCTTTCATAAAGAACTGCTATGCCGGGAGCGAGATCTGGCTTACCACCGTGAACTTCGGCATGACAGGCGGAGAGAACGGCTCCACCCCTGAGAAGGTCGCGGCAATGCTCGAGCGCCTGGTCAAGAAGGAAGGCGTCAAGAAGGTCACGCGGTACATCATCGACGCATCCTGGCCGGGCGCGGCGGTGAACCCGGCCGATGCCGAAACCTTCAAGAAAGCACTGACCGCCGAACTGAATAAGCTCGGACTCAAGATCGAGGTGTGCATAGGGACGCCCGGTACGACCATCGGGCCGAAAGACCTGGGCGACGACTCGGTGTCGAGCGCCGAGAAAGGGCTTCGCATCGCGGAGAGAACCATAGATGCGATCAATGCCGGCCAGCCCTGGGTCACGATCATGACCTGGAACGACCTGCCGCCCAACATCAAGGCCGGCAGCAAGGCTACGGGCATTTTCCAGTGGGACAGCCCGAAATTCAGTACGCGCGACGCCTATTATGCCGCGGGTCTCATCTCGAAACACACCTGGGCGCCGTCGGAAGCGTACAAGTGGGTGCGCGGCAAGGCTCACGGCAACTTCTCCGATGTCGAAGTCAACGCCAAGGCCGCATGCCTGAAGAGCCTCGAGGAGAACGAGACCACACTGCTTCTCGTGGTCCGGCATCCCTCACAGATAGCGTGCCAGTGGGGCTTTGGGCTGCGCAAACATATGCACGTCGAGGGACAGTACTCGTATCCACTGGCGCAAGTGCCGCGGCATCCCTTCGGCGACATTCCCACAGCGCTCGACACAAAGACCGGCGCGAACAAGCGCGTAGGTATCCCGTTCCGCGTAAATGCCGATTCCCTGCACATCTGTCGCACATTCCACCTGGACACCGAGCACCCGGAACAGATCCGCTTCATCGACGTATCCGAGGCCGAAGGCGGCGGCAATCTCCTGAAATGGGACGCTGTCGTTGACAAGGACCTGTGCTACTATCGTGTGTATCGAATGAACATGCCGAAGTTCCGGTTCGCGAAGAAGACGCAGATCGGCTCGACGGTGGCGACGAGTTTCACAGACAAGAACCCGCCGAAAGGGAAGAAAGCGTATTACGCCGTTGTCGCAACGGACCATTTCGACAACTGCCTGAAGTGAACCAGGTCTCCCCGGCAGACAATGCAGCAAGGAAGTACAGCCAGTTGCTGTCAAGTGGCTGTACTCAGAAGGTAGAGAGAGACATGAAGACAAGAGCATTCGTTGGAGACTCAAACAAACAGGTGAAGCTGCGCGACGTCGAAATTCCTGAGCCCGGCCCGGATGACCTGGCGGTGCGCACGATATGTTCCGGCGTCAGCATTGGAACCGAATCGCTGTGGCTGGACGAGAACGCGAAAGACAGCAATGCCCCGATCGCAACCGGGTACCAGGCCGTTGGAGTGATCGAATCCACGGGCGCTAACGTCTCCGACTTCCAACCGGGCGACCGCGTCGCATACCGTGGCCCCGCCGCAATGACGCTCGTGGAATCAGGGAAGCCCGTCACCGTGCGCAACGGATCCCATTGCGCCAACGCCGTGTTCCCCGCCGACTGGGCCGTGCCGGTTCCCGAAGGTGTTGATCCCGCGCCCGCGAGCCTGTTCGTAATGTTCGGCACTGCGCTGCACGGCGTGGACAGAGCCCGGCCCAAACTCGAGGACTGGGTTCTCGTGCACGGCTGCGGGCTGATCGGACTCGCCGTCGTAGCAGTCAACGCCCTGCACGGCTGCCGCGTAATCGCGGTCGACCAGGAGCCGGGCCGCCTGGAAATCGCCGGACAGCTCGGCGCCAACCATTCACTGGATGCCTCGAATGTCGATATCGCTGAAGAGCTGAAGGGCATCACCGGCGGAGGCGCCGATGTGGTGTTCGAGTCAACCGGTGTACCTGCCTGTGTGCCCGTCGCGGCAAACCTATGCCGCCGCGGCGCAACATTCGTATACCAGGGCAACTACGGCAAGGACACCAGCGTGGAGTTCGGCTTCGGCCTCGCGCACTGGTACGAGTTGAACATGATCCATACCTGCGGACCCGGTGGCAACCGGGCAACAGAGACCTTCCTGAAACACCTCGCCCGCGGTACAGTTCCCTGGGATGCCGTCATCACCCACCGCCACAGGGCAGAGGAGGCGGAGGAACTGCTGGACAACGTTCTGAACAAGCGGGTGAAGGATGTGCTTGGGATGGTTATTGAATGGTGAGGAGAGATACAGGATACAGGATGCAGGATAAGACAACCATATTGTTGACAGGCGGCACGGGCTTCGTCGGGTCAAGATTCATTGAGAAGTTCAAGGACGATTACGAAATCGTCTGCATCACCCGCGGCGGCAGCTCCGGCGGCGCCCAATCATTCAAAGGCTATTTCGGGTCGTTCGAGGACCTGCGCCAGCTCGACAACATCAAGATGGACGCAGTCGTGCACCTCGCCGCCGTCACCGGCGGCTGCCTTGAGCGTGACGGCATCATCGTCAACTGCGAAGGAACGCGCTGCCTGATGCGCTACGCCGCGGAACACGGCTGCCGCCGGTTCGTGCTCGCCAGCTCCATAGCGATTGTAGGTTCGGAGAACAAGGACTTCGTTCCAACGCAGTTGCCGATGACCGAAGACGAGCCTTGCGTCGACAAACACGGCTACGGTTTCTCGAAGCATCTCATGGAGGAGGTCTCACACTACCACTCGCGCCAGTTCCCGGAAAACATCATTTTCAACCTGCGCCTCGGGGGGCTGAAACCAAGCGGCGCCGACATCACGCCGCGTGAGCCCGGGCCGCCGTCCAACTGGTGGTTCACAACGCTGGGCCAGCTGTCGGTGCACGATGCCATCGATGCGATCAGGCTCTCGCTCGACTCCGGCCTCGGTCCAGGCGTGCACACCTACTGGATCGCGCCGCCCAAGGCGCCTACCCTCACGCCGGTCCACGAGCTCGTGGAACAGGCCTTCGGCCCCGACGCCGTTGACCTCTCCCACTACAAACAGCCCGGCCACGAGCTCGATCCGATCTACAGCATCGAGAAAGCACGCCGCGAGCTTGGCTGGGAACCGAAAGACCTGCCGGATTGGATGGAAGAATAGGTCCCATACGACCTATATGTCCCATAGGACCTATCCCCATGCTCAATACTATGAGGAAGGCCATTGTTTCGTATCTCGCGCTCGCGGTCCTGCCCGCCGGCGCCGGCGAACTCGAGGAGCTCCGCCTCCCGGAACCAAAGGTATACCCCTGGGCAAAGGTCAAGTCTGGAGATGACCGACCCGGACCGTTTCTGCAACATTCTTGCGGGGCTCACACCCGCACAACAGGTGACGGCCACGATACTGGAAGAGACTGTTCCCGCGGCCGTCGGCAAGAGCGCCTGGATTACCAACCAGACCTTCATCGCTTCACTGGCCAGGTTCGGGCCGGCCGTCAAGGAAGTGGTCCCGGCGTGGAAATCGGCCGCCGGCGCCGCGCTGAAACGAAAGAACTACAGGTCTGTAGCCACCGTCCTTGCCGTGATTCCGCTGGACAGTAAGTATGTTGATGCCGGCGCCTTCCTGCCTCTCGCGCGTCAGGCGCTCGCGTCGCTGAGTACGCAAGGTATAGCCGGCGGCGCCGAATTCCTGAAGCGGTACGGCGTGGATAAGCTGCCCGAGGCCGAACGCAAGAACTGGCTGGACGTACTCCAGAAAGCACTGGTAGCCAAACCGTTCCCCGCCAAGCTCAGCGTCGTGACGCCGTTGCCTGAGTTCGGCCAGGGCGCGCGTCACCTGATACCGGACCTGCGCAAGGTCTACCTCGAACAGGGCATGAGGGAAGCCGCCGAGGCCGCCATAAAATCAATTGACCCGAATGCCCCGGTTGTTAAGGTTCAGATCGAGCCCGGGTTGGACGATGATTCGGAAGCGGGCGACGACCTGCTCGACCTGTAGCCAATGATGCATATTCAGCCGCCAGAAAGTCTTCGGTGCGATCACATGACCGGTCCGCTCGAACTCGACGAAACCGGGTGGCAGGGCGGATGGATGGAAGTGCACGGCTGCATCGTACCGCTGTTCCGGTCGCAGTTCTCCCTGGAACACAGCCCGGACTCCCTTGCCAAAGTACGCTGGTACGTCGCTGTCGGCGGGATTGCAGAGCTGCGCTGCAACGGGCAGCGCATCGGGGATTGGGTTCTCGCACCCGACCACACCGACTACCTGCGACGCGTCAGCGTGCTCACAATCGATCCAGCACCGCTCCTCCAGGCCGGCGCGAACGTGCTGGGCATTATCCTCGGCGGCGGCTGGTACGAACGGCACGGGTACGGTAACCGCTGCTTTCGGTCACAGGTCGAACTGACCTGGAAGGACGGATCGAAACAGATCGTCGCCTGCAACCACGCCGACTGGCAATGGGCGCCCGGCCCCTGGACCGTGGCCGACATCTATAACGGCGAAGAGGTCGACGGCCGAGGCTGGGAACCGGGCTGGGACACCATCGACGGCGGCAAATCCGAAATCTGGACGCGGCTACGGGGAGTGGGCCTCGAAACCCCACCCACCGGTAATCTGTATGGTCTGTTATGTCCGTTGATGTCCGTTCAGGAAAGTATCGAGCCCGTTACCGTCACCACCCCCTCTCCCGGCAGCCGCGTGTTCGATTTCGGAAAGAACATCTGCGGCTGGTGTATGGTCGGCGCCGGGCCGCCCGGCGCACAGGTCACGCTCCGCTTCAGCGAACGCATCGATAACGACGGCCACGTCGACATGTCGGATCTGCGTTCGGCACGCGCTACCGACCGCTACACGTTCGCCGGCGGTGAAACATGGGAGCCCCGTTTCACATATCACGGCTTTCGGTACTGCGAGATGACCGGCGACGAGGAATGCCTCGACAAGGTATCCGTCACCGCCCGCCGCATATCAACTCCGTTGGGAGACGGCGTCGATTTCAAATGCAGTCACAAAGAACTCGAACGCCTGGTCGCCGCCACCGAGCTCTCACTCCGGGGGAATTCGGTCGGACTGCTCAGCGACTGCCCGTCGCGCGACGAACGACAGGGCTGGCTCGGGGACGGACATGCGATCATCGACACGTTCCTCTATCTCACCAACGGCACTGCACTGGCCGCGAAGTGGCTGCAGGACATGTTGGCCACACAGTCGAAGAGCGGCGGCCGCTGGGCGAACATGGCGCCGCCATGGCCAAGCCGGTGTCATCCCAGCGGACGTGCCACCTGGGGACGACACGAGCTCGAGCGATTCCTGTCCGAAAATCCGGACTACCAGGCCGACCCGACATATACCTGCGCCCTTACTCTCTGCGCGGAATCACTCTATCGCTGGACCGGCGACCCCTCGCCGCTCGCCGACGTGCTCAACGCCTTCGAGAAGCACCTCGGCTTCCTGGCCGCCCGCCCGGAATGGCCGCTGGTGCGCCCCGACTCGAAGCACGGCAACGTTCTCGCGTGCGACGCTGACGGGAACAGCCGCGGCGATCCTGTGGACAAGGAGTTCTTCGACTGCTCGTTCATCGCACTGGAAATGCTGGCCGCCGCACGACTGTCCGATGTGACCGGTCGCACGGAACTGGCGGAACGCTGCCGTGCACAGGTCGCAACCCTCGCGCCGGTACTCGTCGACAAGTACTACGACCCAGCCCGGCACACCTTCGGCAGCCAGAACGCGGACGGCATGGCGCTGGCCGTTGGTCTCCTGCCGGACGAACAGACGCCCGAACTTGTGGCCGCACTGGTTTCACGTATCAAAGCCGACGGCTATCATCCGCGCTGTCACATGCTCTGCGGCCGCTATCTGCTCGATGCCCTGGCCGAACATGGCGCGAAGGAGACGGCGTACCGCATGATCACCGTCGAAGGCCGCCCGGGCTGGATGGATCTTGTCGAACGGTCCGGCGGCACGATAGGTTGTCATTTCAATCCCGAGCGAGGTTCGCTCAACCATCCCGCGCTCGGCCTCGCCGCCGGCTGGGTGATGCGCTGGCTGGCCGGAATCCGGCTCGAAACCGGCGAGCCGGGCCAACCGCACCTCACGCTCGATCCGTGGCTGCCGGATGAGCTCGATAGTCTCGAAGTCTCGCTGCCGACTCCTGCCGGCACAGTAGAGGTGACCTGCCTCCGGACCGGCGGCCAGGTGGATTATCGTACGATGATGACGGTTCCGCCGCCGCCCAGCAAGGCCGGCCGCGGACCGGCGTAGAACGTGCCGCGACCGCCGTCATCAGCGTTGACGCTGGCCCCGGTCCCGCCGTCGATCAGAACCTTGCCGGCAGGCGCGTTCGTGTAGGGGCTCTCCATCGTGATACCCCAGTCGGTTCGCGAGTAGAATGCCACGCGGCCGCCTCCGCCTCCGCCGCCACCTTCACCGGCGCCGGAATCCGTCGCGTCCCCGCCCGTGGCTTCGACCGTTCCGTCAACCGTGATGGCCTGCGCAGCCAATAGAATTCCGCCACCACTCCCGGCGCCGCCACCCCATTGCCCGCCGGTGCTGAAGAATGTGCCGCCATTGGCTTCCAGGCTGCCGTCTGCAGTAATCTCAAGCGCGCCACGCGTCGTAATCTGAATCGAACCCCCGCCACCGGCGCCACCGCGCCCGTTCTCGGTCGTCCCGGCACCGCCGCCGCCGCTGCCGCCGTAGAGATCCACCAGCTTCGCGGCCGTCTCGAGATCGGCCGTCGGATAGTCCGTGCCGCCGGCCCCGCCGCCGTTGCCACCGGCACCACCGTATCCGCCGCCGCCACCCGATAGGTTCGCGCCGGTGGCCACAGCACCACCGCCGTATCCAACACCCTCAAACATCTTGGCGCCGGCATCGCCGCCTGAGTCGCCCGGTGGCGCGCTCGAATAGACGTAGTGCCGTACTCCGCCTTCCGCGCCCGGCCCGCCCTCACCCGGGGCGGCTGACTCGTTACTCGTCCCGTTGACGCTGATTGTCGTCGCAATGCTGACATCGCCGAGCGACAGAAGCGCCAGTCCCTGGTTACCCGTGACCGTTACCGTCGAACCTGCCTGTAGATCGATGCTGTCGAAGCCGAATACGCCCATGCGGATGAGGCCGCTCTGCGAATAACCGTTCGTGCCGGACCCCGTGTAGTCGCCGGTTATCGTCAGCGTGTCGGTGTCAATGATTATGCTTTCTCCGCTCGCCAGGGTCAGTGCGCTCTGCGCGGCGACATGGCGTGGATTGAAGATCGTCCCGTCCTGCGCGACTATCCCGCCTGACGGCGTGTTGAATGATACCGTGGACGACCATGCATCCCACGTCGCGTTGGACGCGTAGAAACGGAAGTAGTATCGAGTGCCGGCACTGAGGCCTGTGACCTCGTGCGCCAGCGCGCCGACAGCCTGTTGCGCGCCGCCGGCGTATGCAACGAAGTTGGACCATGCGCCGCCCATGCCGGGCTTGTTCGTCTTGCCGTCCGTCGGACCATAGGCGGCCCATACATACGTCGCACCGGTCGTCTGGTAGAGGGTCCCGTTCAATGTGGCTGAAGTCTGGAGCACCCCCGTTGCCCGCGTAGTCTCAACCCGGGGCACGGCCGGGTATAGCAGGTCACCTACTTCGAATTCGCCCGTGTTGAACGTGAATACTCGCACCTCGTCGATCATCCCGTCGATGTCGTTGGCGTCACCGTAGCCGCCGATACAGACGTCGCCGTTCGGAGTACCGGGAGTACTATCGTTCCCAAAGGCAACTTCCACACCGTTCGTGAAGAACCTGTTGTCGCCATCGTCCCGAACCATCGCAACATGGATCCATGTACCCAGGGGCGCCGCAGTGTGTGCCAGGACGAACCTGCCGTCGAAATGCGTCGCAAAGTTCCCGCCCTGTACACCGATCCCCCATTTGTTGTTGTGAAAGATGTAACGGTAGGCGGTGTCGGGGTGTGACTCTATCTTGACCCACGCCTCCACGCCGAAATTGTCCGTCGCAGTCGTCAGCTCGCCGTATCTCATGAACCGGTGGTTGTTGTCCGCCTCCAAGTCCATTGACAGCGTCGATCCGGCGTGCGGCGTGTCATTGGAGTACGTAGGGGGGCCGGTTCGCCACAGGTCCATCCCGTTCGCCGATGAGTCTTCTATCGGATTGTTGGCCGTGTTCCCGGATGCGGCGCCGGGATCGTCCTCACCCATCCGGTACCACGCGACGGTGGTTGACACACCTGCCGCCTCGCGTGCCATCACACCGAGGAAAGCAGCCGTCACAAGCACGGAAATATGTCCACGCCTCGCCATCGGCCTCAGCTCTCATTCCAAAGCAAGTTGCACAGATATAGATGCAGGCCTTGGACAATACTGTGTTATACTCCCGCCCGGACCACCCGAACAAGGGCAATCATGCTCTTCTTTGGCTCAGCAGAGGAACCAATTCCTCGACCAGCATCAACTGTCATCTCGCTTGCGCCGAAGCCCTCGTCCAATATCACGCGATATCTTCAGAAGGATATCCGGAAGGAACGGTTCTGCCTTCCGGGGAACCACAAGCTTGAGCCGGCGCATCTGCCCGGAAAGGTAAGCCAGGTCGGGATCGTGGCCGGCATCAAACACAGACTGCAGATCGTCCAGATCCTTTGCCCGCAGCTGTGCCGAGGCGAGCGACCACAGCTTCGAAAGGACCAGGTCTTCGAGAGTCAGCACAGGAACAGGCCCAAACCCGAAATCGACCTCGTTATCCTGCGCACGCTGTACCGCATCCGTGACCCACGGGATGGTCGGCAACAGGATGTCAACACCCGTACCGGATGAATCGCCCGACTGTCGGCCGACGACCATACACGCCTTCGTGCTTCGACGGCGGATCGCGAACACAGGGCCGCCGGCCAGATCGGCCTCACGCGCTATCCCCGCCTCCAGGCCCAGTGTCTCGATGACGGTTTTCGCTGTCTGCAGCGCGCGTGATTCCGCCAGGATGGATATGTCGATGTCCATGGTCAGCCGGGGTTCACGACGATACAGACTCGCGGCAAAGCCACCGGCAACCGCAAACGCTACCCGGCGTGCCGAAAGCTCTTGAACGACAGACTGGAAAAGCTTCTCAAGTTGCATCACTTATCTTTCCAGCGTTGGCGAACATCATTGTCGCCTCCCGGATGAATGGAAGTATCGAACGGGCGCGCTTCTCAAGCGCACGACTGCGCGCACGCGTTATCTCCCGTTCGGCCGCACGAAACACCGCCCGCAGCACCGATACATCCGGTTGGCCCTGAGCCAGCCGATACAGCGGGCGTTTCCGTTGGCGGCTTCTCTTCACCAGCTTCTCCCGCACCAGTGACACGAGGGCCACCTCCGCGGAGTGTGGATGGACCCCGGCAAGCCGGGCCAGATGCCGCAGGCCGATCGGCTCCGGCTGGTAGGCCAGGACCCGAAGGATTTCCGTCCGGGCACTCGACCCCAGTAGCATCCCGAGTTTGTTCATGCAAGTACTGTACAATTTCTTAGACACTATTACAGGCCTGATTTGGTCCACACATGTATTCTGATTCTGGTTCCACGGGGTCCCCCCGGTCCCTCCCTTTCACCCCAGCCGCGTCACGAGCAACTCTTCCACCAGCTCCATGGCCGACTCGGCATCAAAGTCGACGCCGGGAACAAGCAGGGGTTCGATGTCACCCAGGAACCCCGGATGTTCCCGCTTGGCCGCGAGACTCTCCAGGAACTCCGCCTGACTGATGCGTTGTCCCTCACGTGCCGAGTATTCGGCGAACGACGTAATCACTCCGTTCGGATCTGCCTTGCCCTCGGTGAGACCCAGCCAGATATCGAACAGATCGCGCCCCTTGCGGCGCTGGAACAGCGCGCGCATCTTCGTTCCAAGCAGCTCCTCCAGCGTGTACGTCGTCACCTGGCACCGCGCCGCGCACCAGCGCGAACTGACGGTGAACTCCGGGTAGACCAGGCCTCCGACCGTGAAGTGCTCGCGGGTATTGATCTCGACCTTGAGCTTGAGGCGGACCGACGGTGGATATTCCGAGTCGATCCGGTACACCAGCTTGGCGCCGCCGGGGCCTCGCTTCCGCGACGGCTTCCCGAGCCAGGAATTCAGGACTTTCTGGATACCGTCGTAGATCGGACCGATTGGCCCGGCTTCGATCTGGACGAGATCGATATCTTCGGAATACCTTCGCGGCGGATCGAAGTACACTTTGTGCAGCGCCGTGCCGCCACGGAAAGCCAGGGCTTCCGCGAGCCGTTCATCCGAGAAGATCTCGATCAGGGCGCGACTCAGGATGAGATCCTGTTCAACCATCTCAAAAGTTCGCCATGGCGCGAGCGCACGCCACTCCTGTATGTATGCTTCAGGTATCATAGTTCAATATCCGGTTCCACATTGGTGTTCTCGACGATGTGCCAGCGTTCGCTCCGGGGACCTCCCGAACCGATTCGCGGCTCGAGCGGCCGCCAGGTCAACCGTCTGCCCGCAAGAGCCATCTCCACACCGTGACATTTCTCTTCCCATCCAACGCGCTCCAACATCCATCCCAATCGCTGAAGCTGTGCTGTACCACAGCCGTGCTGACCCAGCGCTTTCAGCTCCCCCACGCGCAGCGCCTCGCCGAGTTCCACCATGACGGTGGCGGCATGGTCAAGCGACGGACAGGCACGACGATAGGCCACAACATCGTAAGCAGTCATCTCCGGCGTCCCGACACGAAAGTACCCCGCGTGTGACTTCATGCTGCCCCACATGCACGGAGCGATGGCTTCCTTGTAGAACGTGTCCATCCGAAACCCCTTATGCCGGACGGAACGTAGTCGGCGGTCCACCATGACCTGGAATGCAAGCGGTCGCTGGTGAGCCGCACCGTGCAGCGCGGCGGCGCTCAGGCCGGCCACGTAGTACTCGGCTCCAATGTAGCGTGCCCATTCGTCCACGAACCATTTGGGATCCAGCATCCCACCGCCTTGGTGCTGAACATCAAGTGCAATATAGAACCCACGCGAGAACGACTTCACCCAGCCGGCATCACTGAGGCGCTTGAGCACTTGGCTCAGCCATGCCCCTTCCCGCCCAAGAGCAGCGGCAGCCTCCGTACGAGTAAACGAGTAGCGCCCCCGCTTAAGCAGATCCCTGACAAACTCGATTGGCTCTTGCACTTTCATATGCGTTAATAGTCTCATTATGAATATTATCGCGAACAATAAAGAACAGCAAGAGCTTTCTTCCCCTTGACACCCCCCCGCCACATATTGCAGGGTTATCCTACCAATCAGCGGCGCACGATTGGTCCAACAAAATGACAACTTGCGGACTACAAAAGGACAAGCACGATTTGTTGTATAGACGATTGGCAGGCGTATTCTTTTGTGGGGAACGAGGCAACTTCAGGAGGGAACGCATGAACAACGGACACGCAATCCGCATCGCCGCCGCGCTGGTCGCGGCCGGCATCATCTGTAACACCGTGGCCGAGGTCGATACGGCGCCGGCCGTCAAAGCGCTGGATGAAACAATCAAAGCGCTCGAGAAACAACGCGACGAGCTGGCAAAGGATCTTTCGAAACGCATCAAGGCCGATGCAAAGAAGGGCGTGAACCAGGACATGCTCATGCGGCTCGATGAAGGCGCGGACCAGGAGGAGGCTCACTTCATCATGCGCCGGCGCGGCGGCAAGTTCATCGATAGCTACGCTATCGTACCCATCTGGCGGCAGGAAGACTTCCACGAGATATTCAAATGGCACCACCGCGGCAGGAACGACAAGATTACGCGCGATATCTTCCGGAACGACCTGGACGCCAACGCACTCAGTATCCGCGACGGCCTGATCCGCGGCGACCTTTCCGCGGTATTCAAGCTCGACAAGACCAAGGAAGACCTGTTCCCGCCCGGGACACCGAGACGATGGAAGACGGGTCAGACCTGGACCGCGCTCGAACGCATGGCAATGGTCAACCACGAAGAGAAGCAGGTCCAGACATACAAGGTGGACGCGAAGCTGCTGGAAGACGTCTACGATTTCAGCCTGAGTCTGCCGAACGCGATCCTCAAGAAGAAGGTCCTGGAGGTCCAGTTCCAGGTACCGGCCCAGCCATGGATTCGCGGCGAGGCCTGGGCCACCGACTGGAACTGCGGCTACCACAGTCTCGATGCGTCGGCCATGACATTCGAGAACGGGGTGCTCGAAGGTCCGCTCATGGTGGCGCTGAACCCGGACGCCTGGTACCCGAAACGCCCACAGTACATGGTCTACAAGATCAAGGCAAAACTCGACGGACGCAAGATTACCGGCACGTACGAAAGCGAAGGCGACATGGAGTCTTGCGCCGGCCCCCTGCACGGCGAAGCGGGCCCCTTCTTCGCCGGCACATACGATGCATCCGGCGATTTCGGCGACTACCACTCCATGCTCTACGGCCGCGTGATGCCCGCGCGTGAGGACGTCTCGGATCTCCTGATCGATGACATGCAGAAGCCAGAAGGAATGGACCCCGTCCAGGTACGCGCAAACTACGCGAACACGCTCTACAACGAAATTCGCGCACTGAGACTCGCAACGGAGCAGTACCCCCTGCCGATCGAAACCGCACTGGCCACAACGGACAATCCCGCCCCCGTCTGGGAAGCAATGGACGAGAAAGCTGCGGCTTCCGCCATCGCCTATGCCCGGGAGCTCCGGGCACGCCTCGCAACCGCCGATAAGGTCAAGCTGGACGACGTCGTCATCGGCTCGCCGAAGCTGGCCGACAAGACTTTCGGCCCGTTCGGCATCGTTGCGCCCCTTGAAACCGCGAAAACAAATGTCTACGTGATGCCTGTGGTCGGCGAGGACGGCCCCCAGAAATGGGCCTATGTCCCCGTGTGGCAGTCCATTAGGGCAATCGCGTCAGTGGACACACTCGACAATAACACCGAGAAGCTGCCCGAAATCGTGCCTGTGGCCGGCATGGCCATCGAAGCTTCCATGCGGAAATTCCGCTTCGGCAAGAAGGAGAAGGTACCCGAACGAATACTGGAATCATGGAAGCCGGTACCCGCGCCGCGCGGCAGGGCAGGCATCAAGTATACCGGCAGAGGGACCGGCGGCGCCGTGGCCTATTTCAAGACAACGCTTCGCTCCGACAGCAAACAGGACGTCTGGGTGTCGATGCGCGCCGAGAGCCAGGGGAAGCTCTGGATCAACGGCAGACTCGTATGGATCGGAGAAGAGTGGAAGCACCGCAAGCAGGACGATCTCCAGGCCATATTCAAAATCGCCCTGGAGAAGGGCGACAACGAATTGCTGGTTCGTGTTCGGGAACACCGTAGGGACACAGTCCTCCGCGCCCATTTCTGCCTGCAGGGCAAGCCGGCGGAGGGATCCAGATCCGAATCCGTCGAGATCGCCGACAACAAGAAGATTTTCAATGTCATGGGCAACTATGACGGCTATTTCCCGAACGCACAGGGCGTTCCGCTGGCGTGGGACACGGAGAAGGGCATCAACGTAGCCTACAAGGTGAAGCTGCCCGGCCACTCCAGGAGCGACGCCGTCGCCGCGAACGGCCGCCTGTTTGTAGCCTGCGCCGTTGACAAAGACGTCATGCTCGTCTGCCTCGACCAGAAGAACGGCAAGGTCCTCTGGCAGAAGAGCGGATGGCTTCCCGAGGGCGAATATGAAGGCGTCAGGGCCACCATTATCTGTAACGAGGAAATGGCAATTATCGGGTTCGGGGCAATGCTCACGGCATATGACATGAAAGGTAACAAGAAGTGGCAGATTGCCAGTGACCTCAGTCGCGACCGCTTCCACTGGGGACTGGCCGGCAATCGCCTGATCGTTCAAAGCGTCAAAGAACGCGTCAGGGACGAACATATCTGTACGGCATACGACGCCGATACCGGCAAGGAAACCTGGAAAATAACGTTGCCGTCGCAGAGGCCCGACCGCCATGTTCCCGTGCCGCGCCTGCTCCGTCTGCGCAACGGCAAGGTCACGAAAGACGTCGTAGTGGTCGGATCGCTCGAAGTGCTTGACCCGGAGAGCGGCGAGCTGCTCTGCCCCGCGCCCGATGCCGATCCGGTGCCGGGAACACACTATATCCACGATGACATCCTCGTCTACGGAGCCAGGCGCCGTAGCGTCCTGGTCCGCTACATGCTGGACCCGGCCGGCCAGGTAGTCGCAAGACCCATGTGGCGCATACATTCCGACACCAAGAGGGACAACGAGATGCGCGGCGTACTGGTCGCCGGCCGCTACGTGGCCCTCAATGGCACGGTATCGGAGGATACCAAGGGACACTCGCCGGCACCGTACCGGCAAATTGCAGTATATGACCTGCAAACCGGCCTGCCCATCAAACGTATCAAGCATGCAATGTACCAGGCGGGGCTCTTCGGATACGAACCCGTCTATGTGGACGGCTACGTGGGCATGTACAACTCCGGTGGCGGAGCGGACGGTAACGCCGCCGACTACGGCCAGCTTGTATGGGTCCGGCTCGAACCGGAGCTGAACGTCGTCACCCGCAACAAGTTGCCGATGGGCAAAACCACCTTCCGCGGGAATCCGTCCCTGGCCGGGTCGAGTCGGCCGGTCTTCGCAGGCAACCGCATGTTCACCGTCACCGCTGATGACCTGTGGTGTTTCGGTCACACGAAGGGCGGAGAGCGCTACGAACAGGAAGAAGCGGCAAAGGTGATGTTCAAGACGCTCTGGGATATCCCGAAATCAGAGCGATACGCCAAGCCGAAGATGTTCGACAGAACCCCGCCTTACGGCAGCGTGCCAATCTCGCGAATCGAGAACAACATCGGTCTTCCACACTGGATGGTGGCCGCTCCGTTCCCGATCCCGGGAGACGATGCCGACAGCGTGAACGCAATGCTTACCGCGCTTCGCCCGCAACCCGGCGACAAGATCGAGCTCGCGGGCACAACAAGGAGATTCGAAGCGCTGCCCCAGGATGCCATAAACTGCCGGTACGGTTACGGCGGCGAGTACTACCTCTGCGGAATGGGTGGTACTGTTGCCCACGTACAGAAACTTATCGACGTGCTGAGCTGCACCGGCGGCAAGAAGGATATGTGCGGGCTTATCTACACCGTGGTCGAGAGCAGCCGTCCGCGCGTGGCAACGCTCATGGTCCCTTCGTCAGGCGTGGAAGTGTGGATGGGCGGCATGAAGTTGAAACCGTACGCAACCGTTCAACTGGACGCAGGCGCCTATCCGCTGCTGGCCCGCCTGCGGCCCGACAAGATGGGCAAGAAACCCGGCAGGATCCAGATCGCGTTCAAGGAAATCAGGGATCCGCGCTCGGCACGGCAGACCTGGCTGAGAAAGATCGTCAAGGCCGAAGACACCGTGAAGGCCGTCGCCAGGAACCTGGCCGGCAGTCCCCTGGGCGACAAGGCCGACAAGTACCTGCGCGAGCTCGGCGAGTACAAGGCCAGGATCGACGAGGCGAATCTGGTACGTTCAATCCTGAACGGTGGCACACGATCATACGAGGACGCCCGCCCTCCCGTTCCGTGGGAACGCGGCGCCAACCTCAAGTGGCGCGCCCCCCTGCCGGCCGCAGCCGTCGCGGCGCCGGTCGCTTCCGGGGACAACGTGTACATCGCGCTGGCACCCAATACCGTAGCCGCCTACAGCCGCAAGGACGGGGCTGAGATATGGAAGGCCGAGATCGACGAGGCAAAAGGACTCTCCGCACCCGCGGTATCCAGGGAAGCGATCTATGTCGCGGATTCCGGCGGCAAGCTGACAAAGCTCCGCCTGGACGGATCCAAGGCATGGTCGGAAAATGTCAAGGGGCTGGCGGATAGCCCCGTCTGCATGATCGCCGGGAACATGATTGTGATACAGTCGGGGAAGGCATTGCTCGGCGTCTCGCCGGATGACGGCGACCTGGAGTGGGATGTGAAGACCAACGCGACCGGCCTCCCGCTGGTGACCACATTCATGGGCAAGCCCGCATTGGCTACGGCCGACGGACGGATCCTCGACCCCGCGACGGGCCACAAACTCGTCGATGGTCTGCCGGAAACCGGCGAGTTGTCGCCACACGTCTCAAAGGGCGTTCTCTACGCGGTAGCCGGACGTAAGGGAACGCTGTCGGCCATAGAACTGGCCACGGACGGATCGACCCGCGAACTCTGGAAGGAGAACGTGGGAGCCCAGGCACAGGCAACGCCGGTTGCGTTGGACAATCTGCTATACGTGCTGGCCAATGACAAGGTATGCGCGGTGGACCGTGCCACCGGCAAAGTCGTCGCGAAGACCGGGCTACCCGGCAAGATAGGCAACGACACGAAGCTGCTGCTCGGCGGCATGCACCTGTTCATTACCGGGCTGGGTAACGGCGATTCCTCCGTCGTGCTCAAGCCGGGCACCGAACCCAGGATCGTGTGGGAATATGATGTGAAGGGAGCATCGCAAACGCCGACATTCCTGGGCACCGGCATCTACCTTGTCGGTGATAAAGCGCTCTACGCCATGGCCGGTAAAGGCCCTGCGAAGCCCGAGGAATACACGCCGCCACCGGCAATCGCATCGCCCGATGACTACAAGCCCGGCGAGGGCGTGCCCGTTGTGAAGTTCGAGGACAACGTGATGCCCGCCAAATGGCTCGTTTCAACAGCAATCGAACCCATGTCCCTGGAAATAGATTTCCTGGAAAAGATCGGGGGACGCAAGGCGCGGCCCGAGGTCGGTCAAAAGGTCAAGCACGGCAAGGCCAAGTCCGAGATTGCGTGGCACGTCATGGAGGTCGTCCCGGGCCACAAGAGCCACTTCAAGCACCCGCAGTTCAGCGGCGGCTTCGATTCGGTATGCGTACGAACATCGGCCGATCTCAGCCTCGACGGCAGCGACCGGCTCAGCAACCGCACCCTCTACTTCTACACGGTCATCAACAACAAGAAGGACCGCTACGTCGAGCTCCGCATCCTTACGCCGGGCGGCGAACGCTGGAACGGCCCGGAAATCTTCGGCGCGCGCTACTTCATGAACGGCCCCGAAGTCAAGCCCAACGACATCGTGAAGATGGAGAAGGGTTTGATGCCGATCCTGATCCAGGTGCAGTTCACCACCTGCAACAGCGGCGGCAAGATATGGATGGCGCCGCGCCTGACCGATCACAGCATCAAGTATGAAGGCGAAGTGGAGGAATTCGAAACGGCAAAGAAGGTGTGGGACGCGTACCAGAAGGCAGAGGGAGAAAGGTTCGTTCTGGAGTAGGAGCACGAGTGTCAACGTCCAACATCCAACATCCAACATCCAAGGAAGAACGATCTGTACTTGGGCGTTGGGCGTCGAGCATTGGTTGTTGGTTGTTGAAGCTCGCAGAGCAAGGCCCGCAGCGCTGCCGACTATCGTCCTCCTCCTCGCGTTCCGGCTTGCAGCCGCCGCCGACCCCGTTCCCTACGGCCACCCTGACTTCTACCCTTCCCCCGACCGGCCGTTTTGCTGGCGCGGCGATGGTACCGCCGCCTGGCCCGGCGCTACGCCGGTGACACACTGGCAGGAAGGCACACCGAAGCGCATCGAGCGGAGCTGGGGCCCGGCGGACAAAAAGGCAAAGAACATCGTCTGGCGCACGCGCATAAGGACTGCGGCGGTCTCTACGGCTTCGACGCAAAGACCGGCAAGACACTGAAGACGAGAAGCATCATCGTGAAACGAGAAATGGAGAACTCGTGAATGCGTTTTGAGTTTCCATACGACGATGTGGCGCCGGTGGATGTGCCGGAGTCTAACCTGTGCGGTGTATTCGCCACACCCGCGGCAGCCGAAGAAATGGACCCCGCGGCTCTGACAGCAGCCGCCGTTGCCGAACCGATCGGCACGCCGGCACTACGCGACCTGGCCGCCGACAAGAAACGCGTGCTGATCGTGTCCGACGACGTCAGCCGCCCTACCCCCGTCCACGCGCTCCTCCCGCCAATCCTCGCCGCGCTGCACGACGCCGGCATCACCGACGACTCGATCGAATTCATGATGGCGCTCGGCACGCATCGTCCGATGAGGACCGACGAGATGGAGCAGAAGCTCGGCCCCGACATCGTCGCGCAATTCACGGTGCGCAACCATGACTGGGACAACCCCGACGCTTGCACCATGATCGGAGAGACCGCGCAAGGCGTCAAAGTCTGGATCAACAGGAAGGTGGCCGAAGCCGACCTCGTGATCGGTATCGGACGAATCATGCCCATCGACATCTGCGGCTTCACCGGCGGCGGCAAGATCCTCGTCCCCGGCGTCTGCGGCAAAACCACCAACGACGATATGCACTGGACCCGTATCGATCTCAATGACTCCGACATAATCGGCAAGCGCGACAACGCGGTGCGCGAATCCATAGACGAACTGGCCCGGAAAGCCGGACTCGACTTCATAGTCAACGTCGTCATGGACTCACATCAACACGTAACACAGGTCGTGGCCGGCGATCTGACCGAAGCGCACCGAAAAGGCTGCGAGCTGGCCGTCGAAATGCACGGAGTGCGTATCCCCGAGAAAGCCGACATCGTCATCGCCGACAGCTACCCCTTTGACATCGAGTTCTGGCAGGCGAACAAGGCGCTGGACCAAGCCGGGCTCGTCGTCAAGGAAGGCGGCGTACTGATACTCGTGACCCCCTGTACCGAGGGATTTTCAGCTACCCACAGCGAAATCCTCGAGTTCGGCTACCCGCCGATCGACGAAATCAAGGATCTCGTCAAACAGGGTCGCATACCCTCAAAGGTCGTCGGAGTGCACATGGCACAGGTGAGCCACGTCGCCCGGCACAAAGCACACGTGATTCTCGTAACGTCGGGCATCCCCCGCAGGGATGTGGAAGAAGCAGGCCTCGGCTACGCCGAAACGCCACAGGCAGCATTGGAGGAAGCATTCGCCAGGGCCGGTAGCGACGCGGGCGTGATCGTTCTCAAGGGAGCTGCCGAAATGCTGCCGGTTGTGGGATGAAGAAGGTTCCAGGAGAAAGGTCTGGAGAGCGGCAGGCTCCGCCGCATCCGGGCAGTGCGGCGGAGATCCGCCGCTCTCCGGGAATGTCGTGGAGTAACATATGAACAGTGAATTGAAAGGCAGAACGGCGATTGTTACAGGCGGCGGTCATGGCATCGGCCGTGCCATCTGCGCTGCGCTGGCCGATGCCGATGCAACCGTGGTCGTTGCCGATATCGACGAGAAAAGCGCGGCCGAAACGGCCGCAGGCCTGCGCAAGCCCGGCCGCGCAGTCATGACCGATGTCTCTGCCGAGGACTCCGTGAAGGCGCTCTACGCTTCGGTCATGAAGAAGGAAGGCCGGGTCGACATCCTGGTGAATAACGCCGGCATCTGCCGCATGATCCCGATCCTCGATATCACCGTCGAGGAATGGGACAGGATACTGGCGGTCAACCTGCGCGGCACGTTCCTGATGAGCCGCGAAGCCTTCCGCAATATGAAAGAACAAGGCTCCGGACGAATCATCAGCATCGCCTCGGCCGCGGCCAAGATCGGCGGCCTCGCCGCGGGCGCGCACTACTCGGCGTCCAAGGCAGGTATCATCTGCTTCACGAAGTCCCTGGCCCTGCAGGCCGCGCCGTTCCAGATCAACGTCAACGCCGTGTGCCCGGGCCCGATGGCGACCGACATGACCGACGCCTGGGGAGACGAAACAAATACGGCCTTCAAGGCGAAGATACCTTTCAAGGACTACGGCAAGCCGGAGGACGTTGCAGGCGCGGTCGCGTTCCTGGTGTCCGACCGCGCCGGGTACATAACCGGCGAGATTCTCGATGTGAACGGTGGACTGGTAATGGATTGAGGAGGCAAAACCTATGCCTATTCGAAAGATAAGGAAGAAGCGGCTGCCCGATGTCGTGGCAGAGCAGATGACCGCGGCCATCGTCGCGAGCGAATTCAGCCCCGGCCAACGGCTCCCGCCCGAACGCGAGCTCGCGGAACGGTTCGGCGTGAGCCGGAACGTGGTCCGCGAAGCCGTAAACGAACTCAGGTCCCGCGGGCTCCTCGAGACCCGGCAGGGATCCGGCTCTGTCGTAACCGATAACGTGCACAAGCCGGTCAGCGACCTGCTCGGCACGGTGCTTAGCGGCCAGGCAAACGGCGAAGCCAAGCTCCTGGAACTGCGTGCCGCCCTGGAAATTGACGTCGCGCGGCTGGCCGCCGAACGCGCAACCGACGAGGAAATAGCCGAGCTGCAGCGCATACTCGACGCCTACACGGCCGCCGGTCACAACGTGGACGTCTGCGCTGCACTGGACATCGAGTTCCACAGGGCACTTGTGCAGGCCTCGCACAATGACCTGTTCGGCCTGGTGCTGGCATCCGTAGACGAGCTGCTCGTGAAGTCACGCACGGCCGCCCTCAAGCGGTCAGGAGTGCGGCAGGCAGCGGACTCCCACCAGCGCATATTTGAAGCCGTTAAGCAACGGAAAACCACCGAGGCAATGACCGCAATGGACGAACACCTGACAATAACACGGGAACACCTCGTGAAGGAGAAGAGATGATCGATATACCAATAGTTGACACGCACCTGCACATCTGGGATCCGGAAAAGGTCTCCTACCCGTGGCTCACGGACGTTGAGAAGCTCAACAAGCCGCACCTGCTCGACGGCTACCGCGCCGCGACCGAAGGACTGGACATCACAAAGATGGTCTTTGTCCAGGCGGAGGCCGACTTCTCGCAATATGCCGACGAAGTGGACTGGGTTACCGAACAGGCAAAGGACGAGCCTCGTATCCGCGGCATCATAGCATGGGCGCCCCTGGAGAAGGGTGAGGCAGCACGCGACGAACTCGCCAAGCTCGCCGAGAACCCGCTCCTGCGCGGGATCCGGCGCATAATCCAGTTCGAGGAGAACGTCGAGTTCTGCCTCCGGCCCGATTTCATCAAGGGAGTGCAGATGCTGTCCGACTTCAACATGAACTTCGACATCTGTATAAAGGGCGACGAACAGTTCAAGAACACGCTCGAGCTGGTCAGACAGTGCCCCGATGTGCCGTTCATTGCCGACCACATCAACAAGCCGTTCATCAAAGAGAAGATCATGGATCCATGGGCCGGCTACATGAAGGAGCTGGCCGATCTGCCCAATACCTGCTGCAAAATGTCGGGCCTGATGAACGAAGCGGAGTGGGACACGTGGACGCTCGAGGATCTCAGACCGTACATCGACCACGTTCTCCAGTGCTTCGGTATCGACAAGGTCGCCTTCGGCGGTGACTGGCCGGTATGCACACTGGCCGGTACCTACCGCCGCTGGATCGATACGCTCTGGGAGGCAGTATCCGACCTCTCGGCAGACGAGAAGAAGAAGCTGTTCCAGACTAACGCAGAAGCGTTCTATCGAGTATGAAACCCATGGAGATGCGGCGGAGGCCCGCCGCTCTCCAGAATAATCACACTTGGAGCGCGGCGGGCCTCCGCCGCACCGTCGACACCAGGAGGTAAAGATGAAGGGACTGAAAGGCAAAGTAGCGATCGTGACGGGCGGTTCGTCGGGTATCGGGCGGGCCTGCATGGAGCGGCTGCTGCAGGAGGGCTGCAGCGTAACCTTCTCCGGTATCAGCGACATCGGCGAGACAACCGAAAAGGAAATGAACGACGCCGGCCATTCGGCCAACTTCGTACGCGGCGACATGGCGCGCGAGGACTTCTGCAAGCAGCTCGTCGATGAAGCCGTCAACGCGTGGGGCAAAATCGACTACCTGGTCAACAACGCATTCTCCTTCACGGCAACAGGCCTGAACTCAACCCGCGAGGACTGGGAGCGCATCATGAACACCGGCCCCGTCGCCTATGCGACCATGGGCCAGCTCTGCTACCCGCACATGAAAAAGCAGGGCGCCGGCGCTATCGTGAACATGTCCAGCATCTCGGCACATATCGCCCAGCCCGACCGCTGGACCTATAACGCCGCCAAGGGCGCTGTCAACCAGCTCACGCGCTGCATGGCCATGGATATGGCGCCCATCGTACGCGTCAACACCGTGAGCCCCGGCTGGATCTGGACACGCGAGGTGGACAAGGCAGCCGGCGGGGATCGCGAGAAATGGGGACCGGTCTGGGGCAAATTCCACATGCTGCGCCGGCTGGGAACGGTCGAGGAATGTGCATCGGTAACAGCGTTCATGCTCAGCGACGAAGCAAGCTTCGTGACATCGGCCGAGCTGATGGTCGACGGCGGATACCGCGGCATGGGCAGCGAAGGGCTGGGCGAAGCATCGACCTTCGCAGGGAGCGATTGAGTGTCATTGCAGGAAGACTGGAGGGCCGACCTCCGTGTCGGCCTATGTTGCGGACGGGACAGAGCCCGTCCCTCCAGGGGAACGAGGGAAATCTTGATCAGTATGGAGGGAACTCAACCATGAGGAACATGCGCACCAATGCAGCCGCACTGGGCCTGGTGTTTCTGTGCGTGGCCGGGGTCTGCACGGAAGCCGAGGTCGGCATACAAAACCCCGCAACCCGTCCGCGCAAGAACAACTTCGGGGGCGGGACGTTCAGACATGACGGTATGGTCAAGCGCGCCAAGAAAGGCAACTGTGATCTCCTTTTCCTTGGCGATTCCATAACCGATTTCTGGAACAAGACCGTATGGAACAAGTACTTCGGGCATCTGAAGCCGCTCAACTTCGGTATAAGCGCCGACCGTACCGAACACGTCATATGGCGAATCCAGAACGGAACGCTTGACGGAATCTCGCCGAAACTCGTCGTGTTGATGATAGGCACGAACAACATAAAGAGCGGCGATGTAAGGGTTCCGCCACGCTACGTGCTCGAAGGCGTGCAGGCTGTAATCGACGAAGTATTCAAACGGCTCCCCGACACGAAGATACTCCTGATGGGCATACTGCCCCGTCAACCCAATTACGACTGGATCGCAGACACGATCAGGAAGACCAACGTCCTGCTCAAGGGACTGGCCGATCACGAACAGATCTGGTTCATGGATATCGGCAACCAGTTCGTCGATGAGAATGGCGTTGCATCGACAGGACTGAAAGGTGACCTGCTGCATCCCGACGAACAGGGCTACGAAATCTGGGGCAGAAGCATCGTCGGCAAGGTCCACGAGCTCATGGGCGTGGACCTGCCCGAGAAGTTCGCCGCACCCGGCAACTATCCGGCCTCCTACCCACCCATCCAATGGTGCCGCGAACACAACCTGAAGTGGACCGGTAAGCCGGGCGACAAGCGCCTGGCCGGTCTCAAGGAAATCGCACCCGGCCGCAAACTGAAACGTGACGGTTTGATCTACACTCTGGACTGTGACGGCACGCTCGAGGTCTGGGGCGAACACGACACGATGCGCATCGAGAAAATACGGGTCTGGAAGCGACGAGGAAAGAAAGAAGACGAGTGCCGCTGTGCGTTGTGGGCCACCGCCAACCACCTCTACGCACGCCGGTGCGGCGAGAACTCCACACGCGTTGTCCTCACGCTCGGGCGCGAACCCGAGACGGTATGGTCCTACGCGACCAAAGGCAAAACCGCCTCCGACTACATCGGCGAATTCGTCCACGTCGTTGGCGACGGCAAGGCACTGTACGCCTTCGGTGGCGCAACGCACACGGAACCCGTCGCACCCCCGCCGGTCCTGGAAATCGCGTCATCGGCGAAGTCACCCGATGCCGGCCTGCCGACCGTGGAGCTTCAGATCGGCAGCGCGGTGACTTCCTGGGTCTTCACGGCAAAGAGCGAGTCGGGAAAGACCGGTCCCGCTCCGGTAACGGCAAAAGGGATCTGGTCGCAAGAGCGCTTCACCGCCGGCTGGCCCGCCCTCGACCTCACTGAGATGCATGACCGGCACGTACCCGCGGAGTTCGTTCTCTCCACCGTGCTGCATATCCCGGAGGCCACAGCCCTGCGCTGGGGACTGTTCACACCCGCCGGCGAGATATGGAACCGCAAGGACCGGCTCACTTCGGTCTTCCGCGTGCGGAAGACCGAAGTGTCGCCCGACGCCCTTCTGAAACTCTCGCCCGGCTACTACAAGCTCACCCTCGAACTGAAGAGAGCCAAGATGGGCGGCACCGGCAAAATCTGGATCGGCCCCCACTTCACGGCAGGACCAAGCACAAAGGAGCTCGCGGCCGCCGCGGCCCGATATGAGACCGAAAAACAACACTGGAAAGAACACCTCGACGCCCGCAAGGAGTTGTTCCAAGTCGGGCAGGCAACAACCGACAGCAACCAATAGCAGTCGATTGCGGGCGATTGCTGCCGATTGCTGCCGATTGCTGCCGAAAGGAACCAAGAATGGACACGAACGAATACATCGAACAACTCAACGAAAAGGCGCGCGCCGAGCTCGAGCTGATCACCACCGGCAAGAAGGAATACCTGAAACCTGAAGACTGGAAACCCGTCGAGTACGCCGCTCGCGCCCCTCAGACCGGCGTCACTCTGGACGGCGGCCCGCTGCTGACCTGCTACGAACGCAATATCGACTACATAAAGGAATGGTGGGAGAAGACCGATCAATGGAAAGATCCGATTGAGGAAGATAACTGGTGGGTGAGCTGTCTGACAGCGTCCAGCGAAGGGCGCATGCTGAGCGTGGCGTCGCACACACTGCGCTGGGGCGAACGCGAGGACATGCGCCGCATCGTCGATACCATCGTCGGCCTCATCAAAGAGCGCCAGCGCGATGACGGCTATTGCCTGCCCTATGAAGAATCGTTCATGGCCCCCGTGGACAACGCTCCACAGGACGAGCGCAGGAACTATGACCGCGTCAATCTCACGCGCGGCATGGTGGCGGCCGCCAACGTCGGCAACACCGATGCACTGCCCATCATGCGCAAGTTCTACGACTGGCTCTATGCCTCACCCTACTGTGCGAAGCTTCTGAGCGGGCCCTGGGATGCCACATCCTCCAAACACAACGACAGGGACGGCAAACCCGGATTGGGCTCGGCACATAACTGCAACAACGGGCACGAAGGCAGCCTGCTCATGTATTTCTCATCGGTAGGCAAGCCGGACGACCTGATAGCTGTCGAACGCTACTTCGTACAGGACTTCTTCATCGAGGCGTCCCGCAACCGCGAACCGTTGAGCCTGTCGGACTACCCGTTCCATGTGGCACACAGCTACGTGTTCCTCGCCTACAAGGCCTGGCTCGATCACTACCGCGCGACCGGCGCCGAGAAATACATCGAGGGCGCGAAAGGTGCCTGGGACATCGTATTCAACCACTTCCGCCACATCGGCAGCAGCGCCGCGATCTGCGAGGCCACCGCAGGCGTGTACCGTCCCGACACGTTGCACGTCCACAGGGACAAGGAGCATCATACCGGCGAGAACTGCGGCACCGTGTTCTGGGCCGACATCAACCACCGCCTGCTCCAGTTCTTCCCGGAAGAGGAGAAATACGCATCCGAGATCGAACAGGCGGTACTCAACTGCATCCTGGCGAACCAGGCCGAGAATGGTCATATCCGTTACCACGCACGGCTCGAGGATAAGAAGGACCGCCCCCACAGCATAAACACATGCTGTGAAGTCATGGGCACTCCCTTCATCGCCAGCCTGCCGCAGTACATCTACTCCGTGGCGGACGACGGACTCTACGTGAACCTGTTCGCCCCCAGCACGATCAAGTGGAACGGGATAGAGATGAAACAGGAGACGGAGTTCCCCTTCGGGGAAGGTTTCAGGTGTCAGGTGTCAGGTGTCAGCTCCAGAAGCGGGAAGCCCTGGAAACTGCGCATCCGCGTCCCCGGCTGGGCCGATTCCGACGTCGAGTTTTCCGTAAACGGCGAAGTCGCCGCCACCGGAAAGCCCGGCAGCTATGTTACGCTCGATCGCGAATGGTCGGACGGCGACGAAGTCACCTTCGACCTGCCGCTCAAGCTGCGTACGGAGAAATACGTCGGCGCGGACCAGGACAAGAAACACGAACGCCACGCAATGTTCTACGGCCCGGTCCTGCTGGCCCTGGTGGGAACCACCGATCTCGATATACCAGTCGCGGATCTACCCGGCCGGCTCAAAGCCGTCGAAGGCAAACCGCTGCACTTCAACATAGATGGAATCTACGGCGCCTACTATATGCCCTACTGGCCAATCCGAAAGGAACTCTTCACATGCTTCCCAACCGTACGATGAAACGCCGCTCTACGCGGCTCCCCAAAGGTTCGCCCTCCCGGGAGGGCGAGGCTGTGCCGAGCCGTCTGAACCAGGTAGGGCCGGCCCTCTGGGCCGGCCGGGGAAGAGCAACACACACGAAAAGATGCGTTTGCCTATTGCTGACATGTACCCTCGCCACCCCCGCCCTTGCGGGTCATGCAACGGTGCCTGAGAAACCCGAAGGCGTTGACGGGCCGTGGCCGGCCGACGTCAAGGGCTGGGAGCCGGTCAAACCCGGCGACCACCCCCGGATCCTGTTCCGGAAGGCCGACATCCCGGCCCTGCGCAAGCGCGCGAAAACGCCGGAAGGCAAGGCGATCCTTGAACGTATCAAGATGACGTTCGACAAGCATCGCTACACTACCTGGCACGCCGCCGGGTACGCGTTCCTACACGTCATCACCGAGGACAAACAGTATCTCGATGAGGCGAAGAAGATGGCCGAATGGACCTTCAAGGGCCGCGGCCGCAATCCCGACGGCCGCTACAAATGGCCGGGCGACGGTCAGCTCCGCGGCGGCCCGTGCCTCTGGGGCCTCGGCCTCGCCTACGACCTCGGCTACAACTACTGGGACGAGGAATTCCGCAAGTACATGATCAAAGGCATCATGGCGAACACGCACTTCGACGCGATCCCCAACTCTCCCCGCCACGGCCCCGGCTGCAACCACTACGGCGCGCACACCGGCGGCGCGGGCGCGACGCTGCACATGAAGGGCTCCGGTCGCTTCGTTGACGGCTCTGTCGACGTCCTCTCCAACAAGCTCTCGACTGTCAACGGTACACTGCTCTTCTCACAGGGCTTCACCCTCACCCCCGGCGGCGGAACGCTCACAGTCAAGCCATCCGGAACATTCGGTGGGACGGGCACACTCGACGGTAATCTCGACTGTGCCGGAACATTCAACGTCGGGACCAACGGAGTCATCGCCGACAAGATCACGGTCAACGGAACCGTCACACTCTCGGGGCCGCTCGAGGTCGTGGATGCGCTGGACTCACTCCCGGGCGTCTATGTGATCATCGACAACGACGGCGCAGATACCGTTTCGGGAACGTTCCAGGGCATATCGCAAGGCACGGTCATCCGGGTCGGCACCAAGAACTATAAAGTCTCCTACACCGGCGGCGATGGGAACGACGTCGAGATCAAGTTCCGCGCCCGCGGCACCGTCCTCCAGGTTCTGTAAGACTACCCACCCCGTCTCGCCTTCGGCGATCCACCCCTCCAAGGGAGGGGATCTCTCTCCTGATCCCCTCCTCCGGAGGGGTGCCCGAAGGGCGGGATGGGTCTCCCCTGCACCGTTCTGGCCAGGGCCGGCTTGCCCGCCGTGGCTTCTTTGCGAAGGCGGGAGCCCTGCCCTACCCGGATTTGCGCGCCAGCCGGGGCAGCAGCTCGGCGATGTAGTTGGCCATCATTTCGTCCGGGATGTTGGCGGGCAGATGGTTGCCCGTCGCCAGTATCGCGCCGGGCGATTTCTCCAGCAGCTTGAACGTCTTGTCGATGTCGTCCTTCACCTTGTCCCAATGACCCAGCGTCAGGTCCCGGCAATCGACGAAGCTGCCGACAAGGCACACCGACTGCCCGAACCGCTCGAACATCCAGCCGAAATCGTTCATCGGCTCGAAGATCAGCCCATCCGCCCCGGCCTCTACCACGTCCTCGGCGAACTCCATGAAGTTCGCGTCCGAACAGAACAGGACCTTCTTGCCCGACTCGTGAATCGGCTTCCACAGTTCCGCGTAGCGCGGGATGATTACTTTCCGGTAGATGTCGGGATTCATGAACGCGCCCTGTGACCAGACGAAGTCGTCATGCTGTATCACGGCTTCAACGTCGGTCTCCGCCCAACACTCCATATGCCAGAGCGTGCGCCGGAAGAAACTGTCCAGTGCCGGCTCCATCTTCGTCGGCTCCGACAGCCCCATCAGGAACATATCCCAACCAAACGCCTGGATAGCACCGGAAACGATGGTCTTGTAGTACCCGCCCGGCGTGAACCGGTTTGGCGAATTGCGCCTCGCAGTGTCGGTCATCTCCTGGTATGCCGCAATCTGCTCGTCCCTGTCGGGCAGCCCGTATTCCTCGACAGCATCGAAAGCCCAAACATCCTCCAGTTCCTTGAACGGGCATTCCTGCACCTCGCGCCGGTCGCTCCCGTCCGCCGCATAGACGGCATGTCCCATATCGGTACTGCGCCCGAACTTCCCCCAGTTCCCGCGCAGGCCGTCGTTCGTCCGCCAGTTGAAATCGATCTGCCACTTGTCGAGCAGCTCCTGGTGCGCTTCGGGTGACTTCGGGTCCTTCCCCGTCAGTTCCCGAATGTACTCATCATGGTACCTGAGACTGTACTCCGTATGGGCCCACTTATCCGTCGCCTTCAAATTGATATTGTCCAACGCAGTCTGTCTGCTCATCGTGAAGTCTCCTTCCATCCCACATACACATACAGGACAGGACCATCTGGAAACAATTGCATTTCAAGCCAATCCTATATATAAATCGGACATGGCCACAAAGAATCGGTGCTACTCGCCTCATTGGAGTGTCTTGTTCTTCGGCTCGCAGGAGCTGTCCCGCTGGGATATCGGCCACATTGTTGTGCCTTCATGGCGCCTGTACTGGGCAAACCGTTCAGGTGCATGGATAGAGAGGCGGGGCAAGCGATGGTCTGTCGGGCCCGGTCACCTGTTGATGATAGCTCCCTATACACCGCTGAAGTCGGGCGTCGATAGAACTGCCGTCCATTTCTGGGTACATTTCACCGGGGCGCCACCCTACGATTTCGTCACAGACTGGATAGGAATACCAGACCTCAGTAAATGGCGATTGGGCTCGCAAGTTGAATGCTCCAACCACTCGCTCCATCGGGGGTGATTGAAGAAATGTGAACCTCCGGTTAAGGTCTTCGAAAATGAAAGAAGGCGAAGGCC